>Ga0114962_10000226_pt1 | contig 49163 bp, 39 predicted proteins | sample C_130820_MF_Meta_FD_87017 | JGI IMG/M metagenome (GOLD analysis project Ga0114962, IMG submission 87017) | Freshwater microbial communities from Lake Croche, Canada to study carbon cycling - C_130820_MF_MetaG | ecosystem: Environmental > Aquatic > Freshwater > Lake | place: Lake Croche, Canada... | reverse complement strand
CAACGTTTGGACTAAATGTTGGACAGATTCTAACACCTATTATGGTTTCTATTTAAATGGTGAAGGTAACTATACCATCACTCAATCAAAAATGATTAACCTTACTAACAAATATGCTGGTGGATATGGAATCTTTGGTTACTACAACAATGGAGTAACTATCACAAGAAACTATATTCATAACGTAACTGGAGGTGGATATGGAATCTATGGATATTATATGGTAGGTTCTAAAGTAGATAGTTCTTACATCATGAACAACATGATTTCTATCGAAAACCCTAACTCAGTTACAGGATATGGTACTTCTGGATTGTATCTATATTATTCAGATTATTTGAATGTTTATAATAACTCTGTAAATGCTAAAACAGGTGCTTCTAACGAGTATGGTATGTATTTTTACAACTATTCAACTGCAAGTCAATTCAACATTGTTAACAACTGTTTAGTAACTGGCGCTGGAGTTCCTTTAGCGATTTCTTCTGCTTCTGCGATTTCTTATTCAGACCATAATAACTTATTTGATTTTGGTGCAGGTAATGTTGGTTCAATTTCTGGATCAATCTCTACATCATTAACATCTTGGAGATCTGCTACTTCTGGTTGGGATACTAACTCAGTTGCAATCAATCCATCTTATAGAAACGATTCTGACTTACATGCTAAATCAGCAGGTATCAACGGTAAAGCAGCTGTTCGTACAGATGTTAAAATTGACATCGACGGAGATGTAAGATCTTCTTCTACTCCTGATATTGGAGCAGATGAGTTCACTCCAATTGGGGATGATGCTTCTGCTAATAGAATAGTTAGCCCATCCGCTTCTGCTTGTGGTGACTCAAATGTTAAAATCATTGCTGAGGTAGGAAACGTTGGTTTAAATACCATCACTTCTATGCCAGTTAAATATTATGTTTACAATGCATTAACAGGAGCAGTGGTAGATTCAGGAGTACAAACCTATTCCCGTTCTTTAGCTTCTGGTGCTAATGATACCTTTACATTAAAATATGCTTGGAATACTTATACTGGAGGTAGCTTTAAAATTAAAGTAGTAACTAACTTAGCTAAAGATGGAGATCATACAAATGACTCTGCAGTAAGTTATGTTACATATTATCCTCACTTTGGTAATCCAACAGCATTAGGAGCTTCTTCTTGTGGAGGATCTTCTACATTATCCTTAATTGCAACACCTGCTAAAACTGGAGATAAATTATTCTGGTATGATGCAACAGGAGCTTTAGTAAATAAAGGAGATACCTTCAAAACAAGTGTTACTAAAACGACTACATTCTATGTACAAGCAAAAGGTGATACTTCTAACGAAGGTGCTGATTATTCAACAATGGGAGGTTCATTCTCTAACTATAGCTATACAAATGCATATTTGGAGTTTGATGCTAAACGTAACATTGTTATTGATTCAGTTGATGTTTACGCTTCTACTTCAGGTACAGTTACTGTAACTATTAAAGATGCTTCTGGAACCACTTTAGGTTCTACAACATCTACCGTTTCAGGAACAGGTTCTGCAGAAAGAATTCCAGTAAAAGTTACTGTTCCAATGGGAACTGCATATAGAATGTACCGTGGTGGTTCTGCTACTTTAGCATATAACTATAACTTTACATCTCCTTATGTACCTTATCCATTCTCTGGTAAAAATGTAGATGTAACAGCTAGTTACTTAGGAACATTCTCCTATAAATACTACTACTGGTATTTCTATAACTGGGTAGTAACCGATACCAATGCATGTGCATCTAAATTAATCCCAGTTGTAGCAACAGTTGGAACAGGAGGAAAACCAACAGCATCATTTACAAAATCACATTTATGTGCTAATGATTCTGCAATGTTTACTGACAATTCTACCATTGCTTCAGGATCTATTTCAGGAGGAACTATTGCATTTGGTGACGGATCTACAGGAGCAATTAAAACTGCTGGAGGTTCAGTTTACCATAAATATGCTAAAGCAGGTACTTATAAAGTAACCTTCTCCGCAGTTGGTTCAGGTGGATGTACAGACGATACTACTATTGCAGTAGTAATCAGCAGAGCACCATCAGCAGGATTCTCTACTTCTAAAGTATGTGAAGGAGATTCAGCATCATTTGTAGATACAACTACCATTACTGGTAGTGTAAAAAGAACTTGGTATTTTGATGGAGTTAAATCAACCTCAACATCTCAAATCACTAAAAATGCATTTGCTACAGGTGGTGGAGCTCATACCGCTTCCATTGTAATCACAAGTGCAGGATGTACTGACTCAGTAACAAGAACAATTGCTGTAAACCCTACACCAATTGCTAAATTTATGGTAGACAGTGCTACATTATGTAAATCAGGTGCAATCGGATTTATAGCAGATACAACAAAATCGACAGGTTCTACTTATAGCTGGAACTTTGGAGACGCTTCTGCTGCAGGTTCAGGTCAATCAACTACACATACTTATGCTTCTAACGGAACTTATACAGCTTCCTTAACGGCTACAAGTGCTGCAGGTTGTGTGAGCAAAAACTTGGCATCTATGTCAGTAATTGTTACTCCTGCTCCTACAGCTGCATTTAAATTCAATGTAAAAGCAGGTTATGCTGTTGACTTTATGGCAACTGATACTACAGGTACAACAAATACTTATGCATGGGACTTTGGAGATCTTAATAGTGGTTCTGGTAAAACAGTTAGCCATACTTATGCATCTAAAGCAGTTTATGTTGCAAAATTGAGTATCTCAAATGTAAACAAATGTGCTACAAGTGATACACATTCGGTAAATCTTACTCCAATTATTGAGCAATCAAACGCTCCATTTGGATTAGGAGTTGCTCCTAACCCTTTCAGAGACAATACTGTAATTACATATACTCTTTCTTCAACAGAAAAAGTAACCATCACAGTAACTGATCTATTAGGAAGAGTAATGGCTAATGTAACATCGGCTGTACAAAATGCAGGTCAATATAGAGTAGAGTTATCAGCAACTGATAACAATATGTCTGCTGGAATGTATTTAATCAGATTTGTTGCAGGAAACAAAGTTGTTGTAAAACAAATAGAAGCTGTTAGATAATATTTCTAACTAGTTCTTTAATTAAATAACATTGACCCCGATTGGATTACTCCAATCGGGGTTTTGTTTTTAGGATAATAGTATCCTAATTTCGCTTTTTTCTTAAGAAAGAATGTCTGGAAGTAAAGATGAAATAGAAAACCAAATACCTCATTGGATGGGGCGTACTAGAATCCTTTTAGGGGATGAAGGAGTTACTACTTTAATGAAATCCAATGTTTTAGTAGCTGGTTTAGGAGGTGTAGGTGCTATTTGTGCGGAAATGATTGTCCGTGCTGGAGTTGGCAAAATGACGATTGTAGATGCCGATACGGTAGATCCAACCAACAGAAATCGTCAAATCCCTGCTTTATATTCTACAGAGGGTCAATTAAAAACAGATGTGATGGCGGATAGATTATTGGCTATCAATCCCGATTTGGATTTAACAGTAATTCCTCAATACTTAAAAGGAGATACAACAGAAGGCATTATTGAAGCTCAAAAATATGATTATGCTTGCGATTGTATAGATACATTGTCTTCTAAAGTATTTTACTTAGTGAGTTGTTTAAATCAAAATATCCCGGTAGTAAGTTCTATGGGTGCAGGAGGAAAAGTAGACCCTACTAAATTGTTAGTAGCAGATGTTTTTGACACTTTTAATTGTCATTTGGCTCAAGATGTCAGGAAATATCTCAGACGATTAAGTGTTACAAAAGGGAAAATAAAAGCTGTTTTTTCTTCAGAAAGGATTCTTAAAGAATCTATTAGGGCAACCCCAAATGACATGAAGAAAAAGTCATACATAGGTACCATCAGTTATGTTCCTGCTGTATTTGGATGCACAGTTGCAAGTGTTGTAATAAGGGATTTAGCAGAAATATAGAAGTTTTTTATCCTTATATAAAACTTTATCCCTACATTTGGATTTTAAAAAATGTCCTATTTTAACCGTTTATGAGAAAATTATTATACTTCTTAGCCTTGGGGCTGATTTTAACGACTTTATCCTGTAATAAAGCTCCAGTTGATGATACACCAGATCCAGTAGCCGGTCCAAAAGCTTCACTATTTGTGGCCCGTTATATTTTTGCCACTGGTGAAACTGTATCTTTCATTAACAAATCAACAAATTACAATTCTTCTTCTTGGGATTTTGGAGATGGAACAAAATCTACTCTAACAAATCCGGTTAAAACTTATACCAAAGCAGGAAGCTATATTGTTAAACTTACTGTAAAGAATTCAAGCGGAACCGTTGCAGTGGCTACTACACCCGTTTTAGTAGGTACTAGAACTGTTTCCAAATTAGTGGTTACTTCCATTCCAGCAGCTGATACTACAGGTGCTTCTTGGAGAACTGATTTTTCTGGCCCTGATATGACAGTTAAATTAATTGAAGTGTCAACTAATACAGTTTTAGCAGATTGGAGTACTCCAGTTAAAGTTAAAAATCCAGCAAGCGATAGTACAACATTAACAACAGGAACTCCTATAACAATAGGTAATACCTTATACTCTATGGAATTTTATGATAATAAATCTGGTTCACCAACATTGATGTATAAACTTTATATTGACGGAAAATCTAAAACTGCAGCTGCTCCAAGTCCGTTTTTGGTATCTGTTCCAGTTAAAAATGCTTCCGGTGGATCTACAGGAACATACAAGATTAAGTTTTATTATTCTTTGAATTAATAGTCATTTCGTTTTTAAATAGTCTATTGACGATTGAAACTGTGAGGTAAATCATAGTTTCAATCGTCTTTTTTTTTAGTAATGATACCTCAACAATTAATAAGGAATAACTGGCTAATATTTGTTAAAATATTAGGGGCTTTATTGTTGACGATTTTTACATTTCAACAACTTGAACCTATCTATATCCCTACTTTGGATGGTTGTATGTGGTGGGTATTAAATTATTTACCTTCCACAAATTTGATTTTTGGTAAGGATATTTTTTTTGCATACGGCCCATGGGGTTGGATGCATGAACCAGTTTTTGAAAATAGTCATTATATCATCGCGCTAACAACCAGATTGCTTGTTTTAGTCCTTTATTTTTTTACATTAATAAAAATAATTCATTCTAATAAGGATAAAGTACTTAGAATTATAGGATATGTTTTTTGGATCGCCTATCATTTACTTTTTGGTAAATACATTATGTGTTTTGAGTTTCTCGGGCTGCAGTTATTTATACTAGGCCAGTTGAAAAAGACTAATAGATTATATCCTATTCTACTAGGAATTCTATGTGCATTCGGTATTATGTTAAGGTCTTCTTATGGGATTATATTTTCAGTACTGATATTAATTGATATAATTTTTAGGTTAAAAAATCGATTAAAATTAAACTATTTTTTATCAGTGTTAACTGCGATTTTTACTTTAATAATTTTTTGGATTATTGAATATGGTAAACTGGATGGACTCATTGGTTATTTAAAAAGTATCTTATTGCTTTCTGGTGGATTATCAGATGGCTTAGGGCTATATCCTTTAAATAATTATTACTTAATCGGAATTGGTATTATATGTATTGTTATTTCTTTAATTCTTTATGCAGTTAAACGCAAAAGCTGGAATTTATCCATAGGACTATTATTGTTATCCTATCTATTTTGGAAACATGGTATAGTCCGGGAAGATGTCAATCATGTTAAATATTTTTTATATGGGCTACTCGGGATAGGTGGATATTTATTTCTACTACTAAAAAGGGAACATATTTATTGTGTTTTGCTCTATTTTGTAGGATTTGGATGCCTAATATATAACTTTAACGTAATCACATTTAAAAGGAATGTTTTAGAACGTTCTGATAATGGTTCAAAATATTTTTTTCAGTGTGTCTTAAATCAAAAAGAATATAGAAAAGAATGTGATTCAATTACTAAATTGGAAAATAATGTTCCTCTTTTAGACAAAAAAGTATTAGATATTATTGGTAAGAAAACGGTCGATGTATATCCTTTTAACTTATCTATTGTCTATCTTAATCATTTAAACTGGACTCCAAGACCGATGATACAAAGTCCAGCATATCAACCATTTTTCGATAGTTTGAATGCTGATTTTATAAATGGAATTAATGCTCCTGAATTTATTCTATCCCATTTAGAATCAACAACCGCTGATCAGATTCCATATGCCGATTTTGACGGTAGGAATTGGCAAAATAATGAACCTTCTTATAATCAGACGTTAAATAATAAATACAAATTGATTTATAGTGATCAACACTACAGCCTTTTTAAAAATACACTTATGGACTTAACCTATTCTAATGATTTTTTGACTTCAAAACAAAGTATCAGATTCGGAGATTGGATAAATGTAAATAATAATAAATATAATTATTTGAAACTGGAATTCCCGACTAATTTATTAAATAGAGCCTTAAAATTATTATGGAAATCCACTTTAATTCATATTCAATATAAATTGGTAAATGGAAAAATAGTCGACTACAAATTTAATCCAGCCATGGGTAAAGCCTTTATTAAATTTCCATTCCCTTTTTTTGATTCTCCTGTTCAACAAATAAGATTAACACATCCTAATATAGATTTTCCTTTTTTAGTCGATAAAGAATTCATCTTCAGGATTGCTATTGATAAACACTAGTATTGGGTCTCCTAATTTATTTTTTTCAGTCGATAATAAATTTTCAATTGTCATCAAGTGTTTGGCCGTATAAATCTTATCAGGATAAATTCCTGTTTTTTGTTTAAAATTAATGGAGTAAGCGGTTATTATTGGGCTACCATGTCCAAATTTTGGTTTAAGAATTGGTTTTAAGTACCTAATAGAGTCTCTTTTATCTTTATGTATTAAGTCCTCCATTGTTGATGATTTCCCTGCTATTATAGTAATATAATAATCTCTAACTTGTATGTCATTATTTACAAAAGAGGATGCCGTAACTCCTTTTCCTGCATCTATAAATACACTTTTAAATCTTATATTCTCGTTTAATTCATATTGATTTACATCCCTATTAATTATTGATAAACCTTGAATGGAGGTTTCTTGATTTGTCCCTTCTGGGATAATTAAGTAGTTGTGGATCTTATTTAATAATATATAATCTTTAATCTTAGATATTTCTGACATATAATTAGTTGTATGAATTTCTACAATTTGGGATTCTGGTATTAGGTTTTTTATTTCTTCATAATTTGGTTGTATCTTCTTAGATAACCCTAATTTTACACAAGGAAAGCAATTAATTCCATATTCTGTACATACCCTTGCCCATCCTAATACATTATTTGAAGCCGCAGAACCTATCACAAAAATATTCTTTATTCCCTCAGGTATTATTTTTTCCTCTAAAAGAGTTCTTATTTTAATTGCCTTACTACCGTACCCTCCAAAATAGATTAAATCTAGCCGTAATAAATATACTGATAGATTGTATTTATTCGACAAATAATCATTAAACTCTATTTTAATTGATGTCTCCACAGTAAAGCTTACGTATTACTTAATATCATTTTTCTATGAGGGATATTTGCCTCAAAAAAAATAGGTTCTTCGGCTACAAATCCTAACTTTTCATAAAAAGTTTGAGCGTGGATTTGAGCATTTAAATAAATGCAATCGTTCGGAGATTTTTCTCTTTTTGATTGCTCAATTACAAACTGAACCAATTGTGCACCAACTCCCTTGCCTCTTTGATCCTTTAAAACCGCGCAACGTTCAATCTTATACCCGTTTGGTGTTTTTCTTGACCGAGCAGTAGCCACAGGATTATGTTCTTTTAGAAGGAGATAATGAATCGATTCCTTCTCAAATTCATCATATTCTTCCTCAGCGGATACTTCTTGTTCCTCCACAAAAACAGATTGTCTTATTTTTAAGCATTCCTCCATTTCTGTTTCATTAGAAACAATTTTAATTTCAATGTCCTCAGTAGTTTCCATTTGTTCAAAACTATGATTAAGATCCAATAATTCGATTCTAATTTTTTAAGAGTTTGAATTTTATTGATTTTTGATTTGTAATTTGCATATTAAAGGTTCATTATCATCTGTATGAAAAAAATCGTATTTGTTGCTTTCCTAATTTTATTGACTTCAATTCACGTATTTAGTCAAATAACGATCAAAAAAGGAGACATGCCTCAAAAAGGAGGGAATTATTATTATGCAACCACCACAACTAAAATCGATACTGATACTACCGGTGCAAATGTGACATGGGATTATAGTAATTTGAAACCTAGTCAAGCAGATACTGCTATTTATAGCACTCCTTCTGGAATATATGCTTTGGTTTTTTATGGATCTTTACAAAATAAGGTGTACAATTTTGGACAAAATTCACAATCCTTTTTCACTGCAAATGATTCCGGTTGGTATCAAACAGGTATTGGTTTGAATTTTAATAAAACCGATGCACCTATTCAATATTCTGATAAGGAAAGAATTTATAAATTTCCTATGAGCTACAAGGATAAATGGGTGGATAGTTTTTATGGAGGATTAAAAGTAACAGGTTATGGTTTTAGCGTTAAAGGAAAATTAGATGCATCTGTAGATGGATATGGAACCCTTACTACCCCTTTTGGTAAATTTGACGTGATAAGAGTTAAAACTGTTTATAAACAGTCTTATACTATAACAGTCTCTGGGTTTGGCTTCCCACTTCCATATAATTATACAGAGTATAGATGGCTTGCTAAAGGGAAACAATATCCAATCCTTCAAGTTGTAACAAATGGATTTACACAAACAGTCACCTACATGGATTCTTCAAGGGTTATTAATAATACTGCAATTGCAGACCCTGATTTTACAGTTGCCCCTGCTGATAGTAACATTGATGTTGGTGACTCTATTAAATTTACTAACAATTCTACTAATACCAAACTAACTACAACATATAATTGGGGGATTAGCCCTGGAACAATCGGGACAGATTGGGATTTTGCTGCTGGTTCAAGTGGAACATCTCAAAGTACAACCATAAAATTCTTAAAACCAGGAAAATACTCTATTAGATTAGTCACAGGAGCATATTTTCAAAGTCAAACCAAAACTAAGACAAAAACAGATTATATTAACGTAACAATACCTGCATCTCCAGAAGTAGATTTTAGTGCAGATAAGGTATTAATAGCACCAGGGAAAATAGTTACTTTTACAGATTTGTCTAAAAATAAACCAAAATCATGGAGATGGACAATAACTCCAACAACCTTCACTTATGTTTCTGGAACAGACACCATTTCTCAAAATCCTAAAGTAATTTTTAATTCAGAAGGAAAATATACAGTAAAATTAGTTGCTTCCAACGGCGGTGGAAATGGTAACTCCGCAAAAAGCGACTTCATTACAGTTGATAAGTCAGTAGGGATAGAAGGGTTATTAAACGTTGAAAATGATATTCAAGTTTATCCAAATCCCACCACAGGAAATTTCAAAATTTCAATTAACAAAATAGGATTGAAAAACCTTCAGTACAAAATACTTGCTTTGGATGGTAAATGTATTCAAATAGGGTCAATAAATGGTTCTTTAACGAATATTGAATTTAACCAGAAAGGATGCTATTATATAATGATTTCTAATGATAAGGTTTATAGCCTAAAAACTATTGTAATCACTGATTAACAAATACAAAATCTTCTAAAAAGTCCCAAATCGGCTTTGGAAAAGACTTGGTTTTGAGGTCGTCTATATTTAATCTGAGGTAAGAAATATTTAGTTCGTTTTTAAAGTCTCTTTCCTCGACATTATAAAATCTTATAAATAACCTTTGATGGGTAAGAATATGAGTAACCTCTTTCAAAAGGATTGGCATAGTGTTTAAAATTTGGGATAAATCATTTCTTTTATCAGATTCATAAAAAGGAAGTTGATATAATCCTTCCCAAATGCCTTGAGACTCTCTTCTTTCAACTAAATACTGTCCTTTTTCATCCTTTATTAAAAAGTAATGAATATATCTTTCCTTCTTGGGTGCTTGCTTTAATTTAACAGGAAGCGTATTTTGTAAATCTTTTGAATAGGCCTTGCAATACTCTTGAACCGGGCAATCAGCACATTTAGGATTTCGTGGAGTACATATTGTTGCACCCAATTCCATCATGGCCTCATTATGACTCCCTGACTTAGATTTGTTTAAAAGGTCCTCTGCTAATTTTTTAAAGTGTTGACTCGACTTTGGCAAATTAATTGGTGTATCGTCTAAATGAATTCTGCTAAGCACTCTATATACATTTCCGTCCAGAACAGCATACGGTAATCCATAGCAAATGGATAGAATTGCACTTGCTGTATAATCCCCAATACCTTTTAAACTCATCAATTCCTTATACTTTTTTGGGAAAATACCTTTATAATCCTTAACAATTTGATTAGCAGCAAAATGTAAATTCCTAGCCCTGGAATAATATCCTAAACCCTGCCAAAGTTTTAAAATATCGTCTATTGGAGCGGCAGCCAAGTCAAATATTGTGGGATAGGCATTTATGAATTTCAAGAAATAAGGGGTACCTTGTTCTACCCTTGTTTGTTGTAAAATGATTTCACTTAACCAAATAAAATAAGGACTATTACTTGACCTCCAAGGCATTGACCTTTTATTGGCTTTAAACCACATCTGAAGGTTATTATTAAACATTTGAATATCCAAATTGTAATTTTTTATAAATTGTATTGACAGTAAACAATTTAGTAATGCAAATATGTAACTTTGTTGACTGAAATTTGTTTATAAGAAATAATTTGTTCTAAACTAATTAAATTAAAGACGTGACCAAAGCAGAAGTTGTATCAGAAATTGCCCAAAAAACTGGAATTGAAAAAGTAGCCGTTCAAAACGTTGTCGAGACTTTCTTTGACGTGATGATGGAAAATATGGGTAAAGGTGAAGACGTTTTCTTTAGAGGATTCGGTAGCTTCATCGTTAAGAAAAGAGAAAGAAAGATTGCAAGAAACATTGCAGCCAAAACATCCATTGTTATTGAGCCGCATTACGTTCCTGCATTCAAACCAGCCAAAACTTTTTCCGATGAGATTAAACTCAAGGTAAAAGTTAAAAAAGACTAATTTACTAAAAGTACATTCTAAAGAACTTGAAATCAAGACATATCAAGCTGACATTTCTATTATTAGGAGTGGTCGGCTTGATTTCTTTTTTATACTTCCAAGGAAGTAATAAGTCCACGGCACTTAATAATCAAAATAATGATAATGCTAAAGTCTTTTCTGAAATGGAAAAGAACGCGGTTTCCAATTTTGATTTCCTTTCTTACACTAAAAAAGCAATAAAGGATTTAATTCCTGAAAAAGGAAGTGAGTTAAGTAAAATAATCCAATCCAGTGACAATTCTCCTAAGGATACAAATTTGTTACGTAAATGTGCAAACAAGTCAGATGAAAATCAGATTCCAATCCTTAGCGCATTTTACTATAAAAAATTAGCGGAAGCTCAAAAGAACAATGCTTATTATTGGGCAACTGCAGGGCGTAGATTTTTTGACGCTCAAGGTTTTGTTGGTGATGAATCACCTGATAGAGCGTTTTTTGTTGATCAATCTATTTTGTGCTTAGAACAGTCTCTAAAACTAAACCCCAAAGATTTAGATGCCCGTGCTGACTTGGCAGCCAATTATATTGAATCTAGATCAGAACCTATGAAAGGAGTAGGATTGTTAAGGGAAAACCTACAACTGGATAGTAATCATATCAAAACGATACTTTATCTTGGTTTCTCCTCTATGCAATCACAACAATTTCCAAAAGCAGTGAAAAGATTCAAGAGGCTAACTGAAATTGCACCTAAAAATCCTGATTATCATAGATTCCTTGGGGAGGCATATTTGCAAGCAAAGGATAAAGCAGACGCTAGAAGAGAGTTAATTCTCTATAAATCAATGATTAAAGATAAAAGATTGATCACTGATGTAGAAAAACTTTTGCAATCCATTGATTTGCATTAACTTTGCACCTCTAATAAAAATTTAAAAATAGTAGCAGTATGCCTTGCGGTAAAAAGAGAAAAAGACATAAGATTGCCACGCATAAGCGTAAAAAAAGATTAAGAAAGAATAGACATAAGAAAAAGAAATAGTTTCTTTTTTATAACTCGTTCATTGATAGTAAGATATACATGGTCATTACACTTTGAAACGATTTCTAATTTCTTAGGTTCTACCTACTTATCTTATTTTCAATTGAAATGAGTCCAAAAAAATCGAACCGATGTTTTTAACATCGGTTTTTTTGTGCATTATTTTCCCAACTCACAATACGTGATGGAGTTATTTCAAAAAAGTGACAGCCCTGAAAAACTAATTCCAGAGCTGCCACACCCAATAAAACTCCACATTAAATTACATAAAAATCTGATATTGTATCAGCACCGTATTTTTTCTAGAATCTATTGACTTAAAATCAATGGTATTCAAAACTGGTCTATTCTCCCAGCCTAAAGTGATCTTTTGATTGTGCCCATCCATCAATAAGTTGATACCTGCACCTATTGTATTCAATGTTGGATTTACATCTTGATATTTACCAGATTGAATACTTAAATATGGCATAATTGTACCCGCTTGGCCTAATAAGTTGTCTTTGAACTTATATCCGACCTGACTATAAATAACATTTCCTGTTCCAAACATCAAGTAAGCGTTTCCTGCTTGAGGGTTGGAGCTAATATTTGATGCTGGATTCATTATCCCATTAAACCGCCTATAATCTGTACCATAATCAGTATGGAAGTATCCAGCATACCCGCTAAACGCAGTTCCTTTTGTTTTGTTGATTGCAAAATCAGCATAAACAGCTATTGACGCTAAAAACAAATTTTGATAGGTAGTATCATTTGTTTTTCCTGCTTCAATTTTACTTTTATACATAGCATTAGGTTGGTAGATTATTCCTCCCTCAAGATTTAAGACATTCTTTTTACCCAAATAAGTACCTGCATGGTAACCAGGTGCCTGGCTATATTCTTTATCCAAAAAATGATACTGTAAAAAAGTTTGATATTGCAATGTATTATTTGACTTTGAAGCAAAGCTTGAGGTTGTTTTTATAGTTGGTGTATTGGCTCCATTTGATAAGATTGGGAAGGGTTGACTCAAAACAACTCTATAATGTAGGTTTTGTACCTGGCCATGGACATAGAAACTAATCTTGCGGGAAAACTCATCCGTTTGATCAACTGTCGCCTGAGCAAATACAGGAACGTCTAAAGTCATAATGGACGATATTCCTGGAGCTGAAAATCTAGAAAGTCCGTTAAAAATTGTCAATCCTGAACCTAGTTCTAAATAGTTAGCTCCATCCAAAACCCTATATTGACAAACTGCATCATGTATAAAAGAGGTCAATTTTCGATTACCAGGTGAAGCAGGATTAGCATTTGTTGCAAAGTTGAAGTTGTTTTCTCCAAAATGGAAATACAGTAATGCCCTCTTATTAAGTTGAGCTGTAAATTGAAACCTCACTCTACGTAATCCAATATCAAATGCATTGTTTTGATTGAATCCATTAACCTGACTATTAGAGCCCAATTGAGCATACCGCAACCAAATTAGACTCAATAAATTGAGTCTAAAATAGGCGCTAGAATCACCAGGGAGCTTAAATTTCAACTCTGATGACGCCTGTGCACTCGCAGTTGTTATTAATAAAAAGATAAACGTGACTTTTTTGATTAAGGACATAAATACAAAATGATGGATTTTAGGTTCTTGTTTGAGTTAATCCTCCCCGCTTTCTTCAGCGGGGAGCCAAAGTACGGGGAGGACATCTCAACAATTAATAAACAAGAAATATGAAAAAAAACTTACAAACTCGATGGTTTATGTCTTTATTCTTTAGAATTTCAAAATTAGGGTAAATCACTCTATATGCAAAATTTTTATCCAAACTTCGACTAACAGAATGCCTTTACCGATAAAGTGTCAAATTAACAACATTCTATGCCTTAAAAAGGATTCCTTATTTTGAATAGCAATATAATTAAATGCACTAAAGTTCTGATTTGGACTAATCTTAATAAAACACAAAAAGTAATTTCTAAGGTGTGATTCGCTATTTTTTAATAAAGAACCAAAAGGAGGTATTAACAATAATCCATTACCTATTAAGTCAGGATTTGAATCTATAGAATCGTCACTGTCTTCCTCTAAGTTTAGGTCTTCTGCAAAAAGATTATAAATGTCCTGTTTTTTACTAGAATCAGTATATGTAGTAACTAAATGTTGATTCTTTGGACCTAAATCATTGATAACGATTCTTCCTTCTGCAATTGCCAACAATACCAATAGTACCAAACATAACTTGGAACCACTATTTAGATATTTACTAAGCAACTTTTTCATCCTTTACACCTCGGTGTATACAGTAGAGTTCTATTTGACCTTAGACGTATACTCCTTATAAAAGTTTAAAAGGTTAATGGTTTGATTTTATGCTTTTACTGATAAGCTTCGATTCTCTTAAAAATTTGTCAAAAGCCGATATTCTAGCAATCCAGTAACCTTGGATTCCGTCCAAAAGCCCTAATTTGATAAAATATATGGATATAAACTTAAAAATTGGGCTAAGTATCATCTTCCATTTTGACCCTTTTTTACCTTTAGAGTACAACTCGTCTGCACCTAAACTTGAAAAGGTCTCAACTTTTTTAAGATGATGAGCAATAGACGGAAAAGAATAATGCAATAAGTGACCAGATAGCTTAATTGGAGTCGATTTAATACCACTATGTTCTAAGGTCTCATGAACAAAATCTCCTATCCATTTAACATTTTCCTTATTGAAAATTCTTGTTTTATATTCAGGATACCAACCACAGTGCTTAATCCATCTACCGCAATAATTGGTCAATCGATTAAAACTAAACCAGTCATTTGTGCCCGGACCGATGGGGTTATTAAATATTTTAAGAATAGATTCAATCAATTCCTCATCTAATACCTCATCTGCATCTATAGAAAGTATCCAAGGATGTTTTGCTAGCTTATTTCCTTGATTTTTAGTACCCGCATAACCTATCCATTCAGATTGAATAACATTAAAATCGGTCTCAGGATGTAACATTTTGAACTTATTTACCTCTTCAAAAGTTATATCACTGCTATAAGAGTCGATTAAAACTATCTCTGTGGATACCTTAATGACGCTATCTAAACATCTTAAGATGTTTTTTGCTTCATTTTTAGTGATAATAACCGCGGAAATAGGGATAATTGTTCTCAAAATAGTTTTGACAAGGATTCAAAATAGACTTGCAATTTATAGTCTAAATACACCAACTTTGTAAAGTGAATGAAATTTTAACCAAAGAGGAAAAGGATGTCATATTTGAAAGGGAGTTTATGCCTCATTTTCAGGCATTATACAACTTTGCCTTGTATTTGGACAATGACGAGGAAATTGCAAAGGACTTAGTTCAAGAAACTTTGCTCCGTGCGTATAGATTCATAAGTTATTATGAGCAAGGTACTAATGCAAAGGCTTGGCTCATCAGGATTCTAAAAAATACCTTTATTAATGACTATAGAAAGAAGTCAAAACTTCCGACTCAAGTCAATTTAGAGGAAACTTATCAGACCAGTGATGAGGACGAGGAAAATGCAACTCAAAACGTTGACTTACGTGAGGAAATCTTCAATAACCTTGTAGGGGATGAAATCACAAATGCAATCAATGCTTTGCCAGTTGATTATAGATTAATTATCCTATTGTGCGATATAGAGGATTTTAAATATGATGAAATCGCAAAAATCATTGACGTCCCTATAGGAACAGTTAGGTCAAGATTGCATAGAGCTAGGAATATGCTCAAAGAAAAATTAAAGGACTACGCAGAAAAACGTGGTTATAGAGTAGAAAACTAATAAAATAAAATAAAATGAATTGTACGGAAGTTGAAAAAAATCTCCATTTCTATATGGATGGGGAATTGCAAATGTCAGAGGCAGATGCGTTTAAAAAACATTTATCCCTTTGTCCTGAGTGTGACCAAAAATTTAAGAATGAGGTGAACTTTAAAAATCAATTTAAAGGAGCTGCTCCAAGATTCAACGCAGCCTCTTCAGTATTGAATGAGGTAAAAAGTTATGTGATTACCAACTTAGCATAAGTTAAGTTAAATCAAATTCTAAACGGATATCAACCTATTATTTAAGTAGGATGATATCCGTTTTTTTTGTGCTAAGTTTTCAGATAGTAAGGATTCTATTCCTGCTACTCCCCTCCATATATCCCGTCTATCACATCAGCATATTTAGCCAAAACAAACTTTCTTTTGACTTTTAGCGTAGGAGTGATTTCCCCTCCTTCAATGGTCCAAGGGTCAGGAATAAGTGCAATTTTTTTGACATGTTCCACCTCACTAAATTCCTTATTGTAAATAGATCTTAGGTTAACAAATAGTTTTAAGATTTCAGGATGCTTAACAAGGTCGTATTTATCTGTATAATCGATTTGATTTTCTTGAGCGTATTTCTTCAGGTTATCCATATTGGGTACTACCAAAGCTGATATCGTCTTTTGATTTTCCCCGATGATCATAATATTGTCTATATAAAAGGACTCCTTGTATTTATTCTCTATTGGACCAGGAGCAATGTATTTACCACCTGAATTCTTGAATAATTCTTTTTTCCTATCTGTGATTTTAAGGTATTTTCCTTCCACTAATATTCCTATATCACCTGTATGCAACCAGCCATCTGCGTCAATAGCCTCTGCACTTAATTCAGGAAGTTTATAATAGCCCATCATATTATTGCTTCCTCTGGATAGGATTTCCCCATCTTCCGCAATTTTGACTTCTACACCATCAACCGGAGTACCTACCGTCCCAATTAAATATTCTCCTTTATTATAGCCATTAACAGCAATTACAGGACTTGATTCTGTTTGTCCATATCCTTGTTTAACAGGGATTCCAGCAGCAGTAAAAATCCTTGCTAACTTAGGTTGTAGTGCCGCACCTCCTGTGACGATTCCAAATAAATAACCTCCCGTAGCAGCTCTCCATTTATTGAAAACCAATTTATTGGCAATACTCAATTGAGCCAAATAAACTGGATTTACCAAAGTATTTCCTGTTCCATATCGTTCTGCCAATCCGTGAGCCCAATCAAAAACGGATTTTTGTACACCCGTTAAGGAGTCTCCAGTTTCCATTATTTTTTCATAGATCTTTTCCATTATCCTAGGAACGGTGCTAAAAAAATGAGGTTTGACCTCTTTTAAATCTGCTCCGATACTTTCTAAGCCAATAAAATGGATACTCACACCCATATAAACGCATAAATAGACTACAAATCGCTCAAAAATATGACAAGTAGGCAACATAGAAACCGAACGCATCCCTGGTTTTACAGGTATTCTGTTGACGGTGCTCATTATGTTACTGACAATATTCCAATGGCTAAGCATGACGCCTTTAGGGTCTCCTCCTGTACCGGAAGTATATGAAATGGTTGCTAAATCCATTTTATCAATGGAATCCATTATTTTCTGGATTTCCGCAAAGTCAATTGCTACGCCTTTATCGATTATTTGCCCATAATATGGAACGTCATCATATTGTTGAAGGGAATATATTTCCTCTAACAATGGACAATCTTGTCGGATAGATTCAATTTTTTGATAGAGTCCCTTGTCCCCTACAAAACAGCGTTTTACCTCAGCTTGATTAAAAATAAACTTGTAATCTTTTTCCGTGATATTAGGATAAATAGGGATGGTAATACCGCCTACCATTAAAATGGCAATATCCACCATTAACCACAAAGGACTGGATTGCCCTACTAAGGCAACTTTATCCCCTTTTTCAATTCCGATTGCTTTTAAACCCTTAGCAATAGATTCTATTGTAGATATACATTCATCTGTACTGACAAATATCCACTCCTTTTTGACTTTTTGATTTAGAGCGGTCGGGGTAGGGTATTGAACCTTCTGATAATAGAAGACATCAAATAATCTTTCAAAATTCATTTTGTAATACTTTCTTTTTGATTGTGTTTGCATTACAAATATAATGTTCAACTTAGTAGGAATAGTATATAAACAAAAAATCCCCTAAAGACATCAATCTTTAAGGGATACTATATATTTAGGGCTAGATTTTACTTTCTACAAGTATTTGCTTGGCTTTGTAAAAAATGACCATATTTTACAGAAAGGATAGGAGAGTTTTCTGAAGTACGGCCAGATTTGAATTTTCCTTCAATTTGGTAGTAAACAGGTACTCTAGGATCAAAGGCTGTTTTAAAAGTATTCAAATTGGAGATTTCCTTTATAAATTGGAAATTTTGTCCATCATAACTCATCATGATTCTATAACTGTCTGCATTTTCTAAAGTGGACCAGCTAAGGGTAATCGATTCCTTTTCAAGAATTTGATAGTTAAAAGAGCTAAAAAACTCCGCTTGATAAACAATCATTCCAGCATCATTAATCTGGATTTCAGTGTCAAAAGTGGTTAGCTTTTTTGGAGCGGACATTTTACAGTTGATTTTGTTTTCTTGATCTAAGTCAGCAGATTTAAGTGCTCCGATAGATTAAAAACACAACATTAGTAATAGGGTAAATTTTAGAGAAAGAGGAAACTTCATTTTGTATTGCAGTTGTATATTTTGCTTAACGGATTCAAAGGTATTTTGACAATGGTAAGGTTTTTAGGGAATTAGACCAAAATCTTAATATTATCCGTCAACAAGGTTTAATTAAAGGTGAGCCTTTTTGCTACCCCTTGATTAATTACTTTCACACCATCAAAAACCATTCCACCATTACACCAAGTTGAAAGTATTTTACCTCTTAGCTCTTTACCTTCCAAAGGACTCCATCCACATTTGTAAAGTAAATCTTGTTTTTTTACAATAATGGAAGCATCCGCATCAAAACAGACCAAATCCGCAAAATATCCTTCTCTAATATATCCTCTATTATTCAAATTGAAGCAATCAGCTACTTTATGACACATTTTATCGACTATAAAATGGAGGTCAATTTGGCGTTCATCCATCATAGTCAGCATCAATTGTAAGGAATGTTGGATTAAAGGTAGTCCTGATGGACTTTTTAAGTATTCTTGCTGTTTTTCATCCCAAGTATGCGGCGCATGATCGGTGGCAATCACGTCAATTGCTCCTGATTTTAAAGCTGCCCAAATTGCATCCTGATCTGTTTTAGTCTTAATCGCAGGATTACATTTAATTTGATTCCCTAATCTTTCATAATCGGAATCATTAAAAAATAAGTGATGAACGCACGCCTCCATGGTGATGCGTTTGTTTTTATCTAAGACTGAAACTGAACCCTTATTAGCCTCTTCTGCGGTAGTGATGTGGAGAATATGCAATCTTGTACTATATTTAGTAGCCAATGCCCTAGCCTTATCTGATGAAGCCTCACAAGCCTGATTATTCCTAATGATTGGGTGCATAAAAGGAGGAATATTGTTTCCATATTTATCTATGGCTGCTTCCAAATTGGCTTTAATGATGGACTCGCTTTCACAATGCGTTGAAATTAAATGATTTGTTTTACTAAATATCTGTTCCAAGACATCATCATTATCTACCAACATACTCCCTGTGGAGGAACCCATAAAAATCTTGATTCCGCAAACAGAATGGATATCCGTTTTTAAAACCTCCTCTATATTGTCATTGGATACCCCCATAAAAAAGGAGTAATTAACCACTGAAGTACGTTCAGCTATATCATATTTGTCTTGGAGTAATTTTTGAGTCAAAGCCTGAGGTACTGTATTGGGCATTTCCATAAAGGAGGTAACTCCACCTGCCGCCGCTGCTGCGGATTCCGTGGCAATAGTTGCTTTATGCGTTAATCCAGGTTCTCTAAAATGAACTTGATCATCTATGATGCCCGGCATTACATAATGACCTTTTGCATCATATTCTGTATGATTACCTGAAACATTAGAAATGATAGGCGCTATCTTATAAATTAAATCGTTTTCTATTAAAATATCCCCTTGGATTTCCTTTCCCTCATTTAGGATTCTTGCATTTTTGATTACAGTTCTTTTTGTGCTCATTTTCTTTATAAAATAAAACCTCCAATTTAATTAAAAAATGGAGGTTTTAAATAATTTTATTTGATTTTAATTATTTTTCGTTAGTCAGGATATTAATGGTCTCCCCTATGTACGGATCTTTTTTAATGTTTTTAAACCAATCCTTAAATCTTGTACTTTTGGAGGTATCAGCGCCTGCCATTTCTTTTTTATCCATTCCAGTAAAATCGATGGTTAGGCTCTGATTTTCTTTTTGAATATCATCAAATTTTTTGCCTTCCTCTTTTTCTCTTTTTTCCATTTCACGGAATTTCTTAAAATTGAGGTTAACTATAGATTCATCTTTATTTTTCTTAACATAAGCCGCTTGTTGCGTCAATAATTTAAAGGAATTGTCCTTTGCTGTTCTTTTAGCGGATTCTGAAGCAATTTTGGATACATTTAATTTTCCGTCATTATATAATTTATAATCTGCTTTGGCAATCTCGTCATAAGGAAGTGGGCCATCTGATTCTTTTTCTCCTAAATCCAATTCTGCATAAGCGTCAGGAAGCACCACATCAGGCACTACTCCTTTTAATTGAGTGGACGTTCCATTGATTCTATAAAATTTCTGAACCGTTACTTTTACCGCACCTAATTTTTCAGTACTTCCGGTTGGGAAATCATCTAAATTGAAAAACCTTTGTACCGTTCCTTTACCATAAGTGGATTTACTACCTATAATAATGGCTCTTTTGTAGTCTTGCATAGCTGCAGCAAAGATTTCTGAAGCTGAAGCCGATCCTATATCCACCATTACTGCCAAAGGACCATCATAAACGGTTCCTCCTACATAATCTTCTAATATTTGAGGTTTAGGATCATTTGCTTTTACTTGAACAATAGGTCCTTTATCAATAAATAATCCTCCGATTTTTACTACATCTTCTAAGGAACCTCCTCCATTGCCTCTAAGGTCAATAATGATTCCATCTACATTATCCGCTTTGAGTTTTTCGACCTCTTTCTTCATATCCAAGAAGCAACTTCTTCCGTTTTTCTTGTTGAAGTCAGCATAGAAGCTCGGAAGTTTTATAAATCCGATTTTCTTTTTATCCTTGGTATTGATAATGGACGATTGAGCAAAAGTTTCCTCAATCACAACTACATCTCTTTTAATGGAAATGGTTTTAATCGATCCATCCAATTTGCGAATTTGAAGCCTTACAATGGTTCCTTTTTTACCTCTAATTAATTGAATGGCATTATCCAATGGCATATTGGTAATATCCACAAACTCTGCCTGATCTTGAGCGACTTTTACAATAACATCATTTGCTTTTAAATCTCCAGCTTTATAAGCAGGTCCACCTACTACTAAACTAGTGACTTTAATAGCGCCGTCTTTTTCCTGTAACGTTGCTCCAATTCCTTCTAACTGACCACTCATAACAATATCAAAATTGTCCTTGTCTTTAGGCGGAAAGTATTCCGTATGTGTATCAAAAATATTACAGAAAGCATTCAAGTAAGCAGCTAATTTATCATTTCGGTCGATTTTGCCTAATCTTGCAAACCAATCATTATGGATTTTAAGTACTCTCTCTCTGGCTTCTTTTTCTAATACCTCAATACTTTTTTGTTTAGTGGAAGTATCCTTTTTAGCCAATGCTTTTTCTTGAATATCAAGGTTATCATTGATTCTGATTAATACCTGATGTTTTAAATATTTACGCCAGTAATCTTTTAATTCTTCCTTATTGTTTTTGAAAACATCTTTCTTTGGCTCGGTTTCAAAAGTTTCGTCCGCATCAAAATTGAAAGGTTTAGCAAGGATTTCAGTATAATAGGCTTTAGCCTCGTTTGTACGTTGATCTATTAATTTAGAGGCCACATTAAAGAACTCAGGATTGCCCTCTTTAAATTGGTCATCCAATTGATTTCTGTACTTATTAAGCATTTCAACGTCTTCTTTTAAAAGAAAACGTTTATAATAATCGGCTCTTTTTAAATAAAGATCAAATACTTTATTGGAAAAAGCATCATTTAGCTCTGGAGATTTAAAGTGAGCGTACTGTAAAGTCTGAGCTAAGGTATTGATTCTGATATTGTCTTGGGAGGAACCTTCTTCTGGATTGTTACTTGAACAAAAGCTAAAAGAAAGTGCCATTAATATGACATAGGATATCCAGTTGATTTGCATTAAGATATTTTTACGTAATTGAATCTAATTAATGATTGTAAAACGCAACAATCAATTAAAAAGTTATGAATTCAACAAAAGTAAGCCTTAAAACTCAACAATGAAACCGAAAGTTGGTAATATAGAACCAGTTGCGGTGTTAATCAGCTGCGGAATCACGTTTTGTCCATTGACAGGTTTACCGTCTGTTGTTTTAAAAGTCCCGTCAGGATTTTTAAACAATGTGAAAGTTTTAGGCTCCGGTTGAATGGCAGAAAGTACATTCTGAATATCAATATAGGCATCAATGGATAGTTTTTTAGTATTAAACTTTTTGTCTATCCTAATGTCCCATTGACCAAATCCGCCTAATCTTAAGCTATTAAATTGACGAAAATCTAAAACGCCTTGTCCAATGGAAGGATATTGTTGCATTGACGCTTCAATATTAGTCGGGGTATAAGGTTGTCCGCCTAAATAACGGAATCTTGTCCCTACTTCAAATCCGTATTTGAACCTATATCCTCCGGTTAAGGATATCAAGTGTTTATTGTCCCAAGCCGAAGGAATGTATTTGCTCCCGAAACCTGTGTATTCACTTCTGTAAGCGGTATAACTGAAAACGGCATAGAAATTATGAGAGAACTTTTGTTGGAAGAAAAATTCAACGCCATACGTTCTTCCCAATCCAACGGATTTAGTCGCCTCATTCCCTAAGACACCAAAATTACCGCCCAGGTTTGCCAAGGAAATGGAATCCCTTACGCTAACTGGGTAGTGGTCGTATAATTTATAAAAACCCTCTACGGTAATTCTCGTCGCTTTTTCAGGAAGATATTCAAAACCTGCAGTATAGTGGATGTTGCCTATATATTGAGCGTCTTTATTTACAAATTGATTATTCTCTTTATATCCTAATAAAGTATATGGCAGAATTTTATAGTACTTCCCTGCGGATACATTTATATTCCATCTTGGTAAAAAGTTATAACTCAAAGCCAATCTTGGACTCAAGGTTTTAGCCAAGTTATTACCGTCATTCATCCAATTATTTCCATCTGCTCTAAGTCCAGCGGATACCGAAACCGCATCCTTAAAAAATGAACGACTCACTTGTCCAAATAATCCATATCTAATAAAATTGATATTGGTTGAATAATTCACTTTAACCGCCGGTTTTATGATATTCCCTAAAGAATCCTTTACCTCCCCGAATAATCTTATATTGGAATTATTGGTATAAACGGATTGAATAGCATTTAAACCATAATTAATTTTATATTTCCCAATATATTGTTCTATACTTGCACGGAATTTAAATTCTGTTTCTCTACTCAAGTAATTGAGGCTTTGTGTTTTAGACTCGTCATTATCATCCCATTTACGGATTTGATTTTTTAAATGATTATAACTTAAGACCACGTTCAATTGACCATTTTTTAATAAATGCTTTAAGGATAAACCTGTATTGGAAGAATATTGGTCGTATAAAGGAAGTTGATCTAATATTAAAATACTGGCGGTATCCTTTGCCGTCAATGTTCCTTTATTAAGTCTGAATTTATCGATTGCTCCAACGCCAATAAAATTAAGCTCTGTTTTAGGACTCAATTTAAAATTAAACTTAAATTGATAATCATAATAATCAGGTAAAAACGGAAGCCCAATCGCTTTAAATAAATATTGTAAATAACTCCTTCTGATGGAAGCAATAAAAGTCGCTTTATCTGAACCCTTTTTAAATGGACCTTCCATGGTTAAACCTGCTTCTGAGGCTCCAAACCTTGCGTTTCCTTGGATTCTATCTTTATTTCCTGTTCTTTGTTTAAATTGAAGTATCCCAGAAAGGACATTGTCATATTTTGCATTAAATGCGGAAGTGGATAGGGTAACATCCTCGATAAAAGTGACATTTAATAAACCTACTGGCCCTCCTGCACTTCCTTGGGTAGCAAAATGGTTGATATTGGGTATTTCTACCCCGTCTAAATAATAGACGTTTTCGTTCGGCGCGCCTCCTCTAATGATGACGTCATTCCTGAATCCTACTGACCCTGATACACCTGGCAACGCCTGAACCACTTTTGCAATGTCATTATTCCCTCCAGGATAGCTTTTGATTTCCTGTTGACTCAAAGTCTGTATGGACATGGGTGACTCCTTCGTTTTTTGAAATGGAGAGGCAGTGACGGTCACCTCTTTTAAATCCACTACTTTTTCCTCCAATTCAAAATTGAAGTTAAGCGTATTCCCAGAAGTTACCAATACATCAAACTTGATAACCTCTTTATATCCAATAAATTGAGCCTTAATGGAATATGTTTTTGTTGGGATGTTATTGATTACATAGTAACCTTGCTCATCTGTTTGACCGCCCAAACTGGTGCCTTCTAAAAAGACATTTGCCCCAATTAATGGCAATTGCGTTTTTAAATCAATAACGCGTCCGGAAATTTTCCCTGTAATCTGTGCAAAGGATTGAAAACCAATCAACATACACCATATAACCAAAACCTTTTGTTTCATCTAAATCAATAAATCTTAAACAAAGTTAGGGTGAATCCAATGATTACCACCCAAAAAGGCATTGATTTAACATTTTATTGACATAGATCAATTTTATCCAATACCCAATTACCTTTTTTAAAATATCCATAGCCCTCGGTTTTAACTGGGGGTATAGGTTACAATCGCGGGTATTTTGACCAATGTTTGTATGTTAGGTATCAAAATAAGTAAGAATCATTCCTAAAAAAAATCAAACCGATTATGTCACCCTACTGGGCGGTATAATCCAGGGTAGGGCAACGCCTATCCATTAAAATAAAGAACGTCAATCGATTAATTCATTAATGTCTAAAGACCTAAATTTACCATCATCCCAAACCAAGCAGTTAATGTCTAGCATTGCTTGTTTTAGGTATGATTGAGTCTACCAGAAGTCCTGCCTGCCCACATCTACCAGAATAAATAAATGTAATAGAAGGCTTTATTAAATAATAATAGTATGATCCAGAGTCTTTCTTTAAAGAATCACCTATATTATAATTTTCAGACAAATGAAAAAAACCTGAAAATGAGAATTTTGTTGGAACTCCACTTTTACTAATTCCAGATAACCATCTATTATGGGAATATATATATTCCTTTTTTGTTATTTGAAAATAAAAATTTTCCTTAATTACTTTTGAATTGTGTTCTTCACATGATTCGTTAAAACAAGAAGTTATATTCAATATTAAAGTAAAATAAATCATAAATATAATAGGGGTATTAGATAAATTTATTCGAAATATTTTGTTCTTCATCATCACTTTTTTCTTAACCAGTAATCTTAATGCAATTTCTCTTTATATTTGGTGTGGTCCTTCAATTACAAACTATATAAAAACATTAAAAAATTTAAAAACCAATAAAGTGGTAAGCGAGCTAAGGATTAATTCAGATATAAAAAAGTATTTACTTTTTTTATTATTTAATATTTCAGATCTATATTGAAAGTAAGATATAAATAAAATAGCAAAAATGGTTGTGATATACGTTAAATAAAAAAACAATTCATACCATGCTTTTCCTTCTTCATCATGAGTACCCCAACCAAATAGACGAAATAAATAATCATTAAGTAATATAATCAAAAAAAAGAAAGGGACTAACATGTAGATTGTAAATTTTTTTCTTCCAATGTAAGACATTATAATTAAAGATAATGGTATAAAGGTAAAAAAGCCAATAAAGTTTACTATAGGGTAATAATGGTAAAATATTACATATAAAGTTAAGAATAGCATATAATAAAATAAGTATTTCATTTGGTTTCTATTCCCTTTTCAAGTTTAATTAACCTCAGGTTATCGGGTTGCACTTTAAAATCATAATTTAAGCCTGCTAAATTTCTAGTATTTATTTTATTAAATTTTCCATTTTGGTATTTACCTAAACTAGTATTATCTAAATTTAGTACACTTCCAAATTTAATGTGATTTTCTTTCAAAAAAATAGAAACTTCTAGCTCGTCAGTTACAATGTACCTATAATCTAGATTCAAACTATAAAAGACATTAACTTTCTTAGATTGGATACCCTTTTCCGCCATAGTGGTCGTTTCAAACTCGGTTTTATTTCTAAGACAATAAGAAGCGTTCATATGTATCCTTAAGCGAATATACAGTAATTGGAAACATTCGCCAAACCTAAATCTTCTAATCATAACTTGAGAAAAGCCCTCTCCTAAAGGAGAGGGTTGGGTGAGGTAAAAAAATATTTCACTAACCACCAACTACTTACCAACTATTTTCAACTTTTTTTCGCAAAAGTTGTGATAAATCATCGAGTTAGGACAATAGTACATTGTCAGAACTCCTAAAAGGTTAAACTAAACTTCTAATAGTTTTGACTAGTGTACGGTTAGTGTACGGTTAGTGTACGATTAGTGTACGATTAGTGTACGGCTTAGTGTACGCTTAATTAATTGAATAACAATTACTTAACTCAATAGTAACCTAAAAAACGATGAAAAAAAATTGCACTTCGTAACTTGTTCATTATCAATAAAAGTCCTATATTATGAATAGAACTCCGAAGGAGTGTAAGGCTTGTAGAAATGAAATAATCTGAAAAGACACGGTGGTTGAGCGGAGTCGAAACCACCAACTCCGTAGGTGCGACCTTATATTGAAAAAAGAATCCGTGCAATCTATGTAATCTTTAGAATACGTGGTTCAAACAAGCAATTAAAATCGTAACCTAAATACCAAAAAGGTTACGGCTAGGTTACGGTTTAGGTTACGGTTAGGTTACGCTTAAAACATTAACAATCAATTACTTAACTCAATCGTAACCTAAAAAACGATGAAAAAAAATTGCACTTCGTAACTTGTTCATTATCAATAAACACTTTTTGGGGCGTCTTCCTTCTAAATCAAAGGCGATTAAAAGATGGACAGTCTCAAAGCACTTAATTTTCAATATTCTATTGCATACTCATCTAAAATTATGTATTATTGCATCTGTTTAGTTAAAATTCAGTCTACCTTATAATTATGAAGCCATTTAATGCCGATACCATTTTAACATTCGGTAAATATGAAGGACAATCATTAGAGTCCGCTTTTGCAATGGACCCTCAGTACATTGAAAAATGTATGAACACTGTTGAAGACTTTGTAATATCAGAAAAGTCACTTCAAACCCTTTTAAAGGACTATGCTGATTATGAAATCAGCCCAGAAGCCATCTCTGCTAATTCAGAAAAACTGGATGTGATGGAAAACCTTTCAGATGAAGGTTTTGATTTTGAGGATGATAAGTACGATGATGATGATGAATTTGGAATTCCTCCACTCGGTGAAGAAGACGAGGAAGATGACGAAGACGGTTGGGAAGATGAAGATTGGGACGAGGATGATGAAGACGATCTAGATGACCATGAAGACGATTTTTAATCAAATCAACCATTGAGTTTTCCCAAAAAGCAATTCGGTCAACATTTTTTGACAGATAAAAAGATTGCAGACAGAATTGCAGATATTTTAACCTTAGGGGCATCCGATTTTGATTATGTATTAGAAATAGGTCCTGGTCGTGGAATCATGACTCAAGGCTTACTAGAAAAGTATCAAGACAAATTTTACGTCAATGAAATTGACGGGGATTTGATTCCAATACTGGAAACTCAATTTCCGGAGTTAAAAGACCGCATTATCCATAAAGACTTCTTAGATCTTGAATTCAAAGACCATTTTAAGGACAATCCGTTTTTATTAATAGGTAACTTTCCGTACAATATCTCCACTCAAATTGTATTCAAATGTGTGGATGCTAGGGCTCAAATACCTGAATTTGGCGGAATGTTCCAAAAGGAAGTCGCTCAACGCATAGCAGAACCTCCGGGAAGTAAAGTTTACGGAATATTAAGTGCTTGGTCTCAAGCATTTTATGACATCAATTATAAATTTACCGTCAACGAGGGAAGCTTTTTCCCTCCACCTAAAATAAAGTCTGGCGTAATTCACTTTAAAAGAAAAGAGCATTTTGTCCTTGGGGTAGATGAAAAATTGATGCTCAATGTAATGAAAGCCGCTTTTGGTCAAAGGAGAAAGACCTTACGCAATAGCTTGTCCTTATATAAAAATCATTTTGACGCCATACCAGAAAAGTACCTTGCCAATCGTCCTGAACAGCTTGGGTGGATGGATTTTGCTGAAATTACTTCCAAAATCAAGCCTTAACTTTGTGCTTTAAGGGAAGTATCCGGACCAGATAGAAAAGAATGCAGAATAGTAAATTAATAACCCTCTTAAAATCCCTCACTAAACAGGAATTAATTGACTTTCAGGAAATCGTGGACAGTCCCTATTTTAATAAAAATAAGGAGGTTCAGGCATTTGTTAAAATACTCTGCTTAGGAATCACTAAAAATCAAAAAGAACCCGAAAAGGAAGAGGTTTTTAAAAAGATATACAATCATCAAAACTTTGAGGCTAGAAAAATATCCGATTTAACCTACATCACCACCAACCTTTTTGAATTGTTTTTGGCAATGGAAAACATCAAAAATGATGAGATTTTAATGAAAATTAAATTACTTCCAGAGGCAAGGAGCAAAAACTTAAATAGGGTATTAATTAGCACTTATCAGGATTTGCAAGACCTCCAAAAGGAGTATTTATTTAAGAATGAGGATTTAGCGCTCAATAATTATTTATTAAATAAGGAGCAATTGCTCCATTATATACAGGTAAAATCAAATAGAAGGAATCAGGCCATCACCAATAAGCAGTATTATTTGAATGCCTTTTATGTCACGGCCAAATTAAAATTATACGCGCAGGCGTTCCGTTATTCGGTTAAAGACAGTACAGAGCCTGTAGTTCAAGGATTAGATGAAGTATTAAAGATATTAGAAAATCAACCCGATATTTTAGATCAATTTACCTCCGCTAATATTTATAGGAATATTTTAAACCTGTATTTAAAGCCTGAGGAGGAAAAATTCTTTTATGATGTCCTATACATAGAGGAGTCTGATAATAAACATTTATTACCAGAGGACTTAAAAGACATTTACAAGCATTTAATTGATTATTGCTATTTTAAGATTCAAAGCGGAGATAATAAATTCCAGTTTGAATTGTTTAAGTTAGAAACCAAAAGATTAAACCTCGGCTTAGCCTATACGGAAAATTATTTGTCTGGAGATGATTTTGAAAGGATTTTCAACCTCGCCCTTACCATAGGAGAGTTTGCTTATGCTTCTGACTTTTTACAGAATTATAGACCAAAGCTTCCACTAGAGGTCAAAAATGATGTGTATCATTTTTGTTTAGCCAATTATTATTACGAGACTAAAAATCCTAATAAAGCGATTAAATCTATAAAGAATCATACTTTTGAAATAGAAAAATACAGCATTGATTCTAAAATCCTTTTAATGAAGATTTATTATGAAATGGAGGAGGACAAATCATTTAATGAACTTATTGATAAATTAACCCATCAGGTAAATCACTCCAAAACCTTAAAGGATGAAGCACATGATGTTTATTTATCCATTATAAAGTATTCTAAAAAGCTTTATCATCTTCAAGGGAAACTGCCGTATCAAAGGGATAGGAATTATAAAAAACAAGTTCAGAACTTGAAAGCCAAGTTAGAAGTGGATAGTCAATTGACCCAATACAATTGGCTCAGTCAAAAATTAATTGAATTAGCTTTAGACTAATCCGATTTTGAATAAATTAAGTGCAATTCTGACTTTAGTGTTATCAATGGCTTGCTATGCTCTGACTTTTGGTCAGCAAATAGGGGAGAAGTATATTTTTAAAGAAAACTTCAATCAGGATATTAATAATATTGATTTACCTAAGTCAGGAGTGAATTATTCCTCAGAATCAGGTGCTTTTTATATTACACGTTCAGACGATTTTTCAAGAAGGATATATTTATTAAATAATTATTATCACCTTCAATCAACCGATTGGGAAATTGAAACAAAATGGACCTCTTACTCCTCTAATGATGGATTTGGATTGATTTTCGGGTTCCTTGATTTAGCCAATTATCAAACAATATATTTGAATAAGAATCAATTAAAATGGGTATCCGAAGTTGGAGGGCAAAATAAAGTGCAATTAATATCTGATTCAATTGGTCTGTTAACGGATATTAATAAATTATCTATTAAAAAAACAGGAAGTGGAATTTCTATCTGTATTAATAACAAGATATATAGTGTAAAGGATAGTTCATCCCAGATGAACTGTCAAGGAAAAATTGGATGGTACTTGCCTGGATTAGGTACTTATAAATTAAAATCAATGTATGTTAAAGCGTTTGGACAAATTAATCAATTAGCAATAGCCAATTCTCAATTACTTACAAAAACGCCATTATGTAATAACATTAATCATTCAGCTTCCTCTCAATTTGCACCATTATTATCCAAGGATGCTTCAACACTATATTTTATTAAAAGTGAGGTAAGCACAGACAAAGAAATTATTCAAATGGCCTCAAATCCATATAAAAATGTTTTCTGTGACGATATTTCAACACCTAAGAATCTAAATTTTGCGGATTTTAATACGGTTCTATCAGAGGATAATTTGGGTGAAATCTTATTACACAATACCTTTAAGGAGGAAAAGGAATCCCAAAACTCCAATTTTTATTTATATAATAAAAAAGAAATAAAATCTGAGCCTAAACCTGTTTCAATTGACAGATACAAACCTTGCGGGTCAAATGAATATGCCACCTTATCCCCGGATGGGCAATATCTGTTTTTAACCTATAAAGATTGTTTGGAGGGTGATTCATCCCCTAATTACAATGTTTATCTGAGTAAACGACTCAGCACTTATCACTTTTCAAGTCCTATAAAGTTGCCCAAAACAGTGAATTCCAGTGCTGACGAATACTCCGCTATTTTATCTGAGGATTCAAAATGCCTTTATTTCAGCTCTGACGGACATTTCGGCTTTGGTGGGAGTGATGTTTTTTTATCCTATAGACTAGATGATACTTATTTAAAGTGGTCAGAACCTTTAAATCTCGGAAAAATCATTAATTCTAATGCCAATGACGAGGCTTTTTTTATTCATCAAAAAGTCAATATTAGCTATATCAGTTCCTATGATAAAATATCTAAATCATTTAAAATATTTTCCATAGACACCAAGACCTTAAAAAAGGAAATAAATAGAGAGGTTCAAGCCATTCCAAATAAAACGGATATTGCCAATTCTATTACCAATATCCCTGCCGTTTTTTTGAATCGGAAAACAGCAGTTCAAAAGAAATTTACTGTAGATAGTACTTTAATGAATTTGTATATTTGGGATGATCAGGCAATTGATGGGGATAAAGTAGATATTTACCTCAATGGACAATTGGTAAGAGGTAATATTTTGCTGTCCTCAGGAAAAACGATTATTCCTTTGCAATTAATTAAAGGGAAAATTAATTATATAATAATGCACGCCATCAATTTAGGAAATGTTCCTCCTAATACTGCCGCCATGCAACTAGGGGATGAGGAATCCAATGATAAAGTATTTAAATTATTTAGTACTTTGAGTTCTTCTGGTGTGTTGGAGATATTTGTTAAATAATCTTATCTGCTGTTATGGGCAATTAGACCTTCTTTGGTCGCCAAGTATCTATATGCGCCCATGTTGTCTGAATCATAAAAAAAGGTCTTAGAAAACTCACCTGAGTCTTCATCCCATTTCATAGGAGTAACGTATTTATTACGGATTAAAAACTTCAAACTATCCAAAACGATTTGCTTGGGATGGTTTACCTCCTCTAATATTTTATCTACTGGTTCTACAAAATATAGGACATTTAATATATCTAATTCTACCTCAGTTAAATTTCTACTCATTTTTATTTTATCGTTTTAAAACCCTATCCTTCCATTTAAAAGTTCCAACTTGGGCATAAAATGCTATAAAGGAAACGTATAATCCGTGTAAAAAACTGGATTGAATAAGGTTAATTTTCCATCCTTCAATTTTGTAAAATGGACATATCAAGCTATAAAACCGAATTTCTGTTAAAATCTTAATAATGAACATCACAAGGAATAGTATTCCTATTTGAGGTTGAAAAATACCTATCATAAAATTAATAACCAGGCAAAAACAAAATGCCCATACCATAGTTAATTGATAGGTTATCCTTTTTTTAACATAAGTTGTGCTTTTGCTTACCCAACGTTTCCTTTGATTTAAAAAATCAGCTAGACTTACTTGAACATTGGTATAAACCATAGCATTTGGGTCTTTCAAGAAATGAACGTCCTCGGGATATTTTTGAGCTATTTTATGCATCAGGTACTCATCATCGCCTGAGCTTTGTTTTTCTACCCCTTTAAATCCGTCCACTTCCATATAAGCTGATTTTAAATAGATTAAATTGGCTCCATTGCACATATTGAAGTCTTTATTTTCAATCGAAGCTCCTCCTATGGCATTGAGTCCTGCAAATTCCAAAATTTGCCATTGTTCAAAGTAATTTTTAGGGTTGTTGGAGGTCAATTGAACTGGTGCTGATATAAGTTTTGGATTGTTGGAAAGTGACTTTATTTTATGATGGATACTTATTAACCATGCATTATTTCTAATAGTATCAGCATCTGTTGTTATAATATAAGGATTTTGGGCTTTTTCAATGCCTAAGTCTATACTTCCTTTTTTATATTGATATTTGAGTTTTTGATGATTTTCCTCTTTTCTTAAATCAATTATATTGTGGGATACACCCTGGAAGTCATATTCATTTAATTTATTAAGTGTTTGATCTGTAGAACAATCATCAATAATAATTATTTCTATGTTTTCCATTAAATACTTTTGACTAATAATGGAATCCAAGCAATGTTCAATATTTTGCTCTTCGTTTCTACAAGGGATAATAATAGAAAATTTTGTTAAGGATCCAGTTAAGCTCACATTCTTTTTATTTTCTATCTTATTCCATCCTCTTTTATATTTTTGGAAGATTATCCAATAATTTAAAGTCAGGAAGAAGCAAATCATAGAATAAAATGCGACTATCATCATCCCTTAATGTCCTGTTTTTTTTGAATTAAAAGAAATATGCTTCCAATTCCTGCAGGAATCAAAACATTAAAAAGGTATATTATATAAGAAGATGCCAAAACTGGAGCTAAATTTTTTGTAAAATATCCAAATATATAAATTGTCCCTGCACCTCTTATGCCAAGTTCTGTCAATCCACTGCTAGGAATTATTGTCTGAATAAGATAGGAATAACTAATGCACATGAAGGATTTTAAGGATGATAGATCTAAGTTGAACATCCATAAAAGTATTATAAACTGAATACAAAAGGTTAAATACCTCAATAAAGATAGCGATAGGATTTGGAACAGTTGTTTATTACTAAATGATCTAAATATATTGATGTATCGGATTACTTTTAAATTCAAATACTTTCTAGGCACCACGTAATGGATATTCCTCATCTGAAAGTATATCAAAATTAAAAGAAATGAAAATACCCCAAATAATAATACAATTAGCCAAATTAAAAGTATATCCTTCAATTTAATAAATAAAAAATAAAATTGACTTAATGCTCCAAAAAGCAGGGTCGCACAAAGTTGTGCAAAACTAGCCATCATAGTAGTAAAAACAGCCTTTGAGCGTAAACTCCGTTTTAAATAAACCATTCGTGCAAAATATTCTCCCGATCGATTGGGAAATAATAAACTAGAGGCACATCCGCTTAATATAGCTTTATAAGCAGTTTTAAATTCAACCTTTTGATAATTTCTCATTAATAAAATCCATTTCCAGGATTCTATTCCCCAATTAATTAATACGAGTAAAAGCAATAGAAAGGAAACCCAAAGAATTTCTATCCATTTTAATTTTAAGGCTAATATTTGACTAAATGAATCCTTAAATGATTGGTTATTAGCAATGTGTTGATATAAATAGATGAGCGATACTATAAAAACGGTGACCTTAAAAATCCAGGACAAATACCGTACTCCCTTGCTTTCAAAAAAAAGGAACTGTATTTTGGATATGATGCTTTTACTTTGCTCTATCAAAGTTTTGAATAACCATTTTGTTTTTCAAACTTACAACCAATTGAATTGAGTAAGGTATATTCAGCTATAATCTTAGGCATAGACCCAGGGAGTAAAGTCATGGGATATGGCATTATAGGCGTAAGAGATAAGAAATTTGATTTATTGCATTTTGGCGCAGAATCGTTCATTAAAGTCAATAAGGACTCCATGGCTAGGATGCAAATGGTATTCCATACCAGTTTAGAGCTTATGCAAAGGTTTGAAATCACAGAGGTAGCATTGGAAGCTCCATTTTTTGGAAAAAATATTCAATCTATGCTTAAGTTAGGGAGAGCCCAAGGGATTGCAATTGCTGCAGCTTTAAGTCTTAACCTTCAAGTCTATGAATATGCTCCTAGAAAGATTAAACAATCTATTACAGGCAATGGAAATGCTTCCAAGGAACAAGTGGCAAAAATGCTTCAAACAACTTTGAAAATAGAGGAAATTCCGCTTTATCTGGACGCAACAGATGGATTGTCTGTTGCTGTTTGTCATTTTTATGAAAGACAATCCCCATTCGGAATCTCTGACGACCCTAAAGTCAAAGGTTGGGACGCTTTTATTAAAAAGAATCCAGGAAGGATAAAAGGTGTTTAGCTTTCCTTTAATTGGAATAAATTTGTATATCAATCCTCAAATAAATTATGTCGACCTTTTTTACAGGAGTTTCCCCAGTCAATTATGAACAAAAGTGTCTTTGCACGCTTGTATTAGATGTTTCTGGTTCAATGAGTGGTCAACCTATTGCGGAATTGAATGAAGGACTCAAGAAATTCCAAGAGGAAGTTCTAAATGATGTTGTTGCTACCAATAGATTGGAAGTCAGTTTAATTACTTTTGGTCAAAACATACACATTGAACAAAATCCTGCATTGATGGACCACATTGTAATGCCTGAATTATTAGCTGGAGGAGGGACTCCATTGGTGGATGCCATGCGTTTGGCCATCCATAAAACTGAAGAAAGAAAGCTTTATTATAAACAAACAGGTCAAACATATTATCGCCCTTTTATCGTTTTAATCACAGATGGAGAACCAGATGCTAATCAAGATGTATTAGGGCTGAAGTCGGAAATTGAAGAAATGGTCAACGCCAATAAAATGGTGATTTATGCAGTTGGTGTTCAAGGGGCTGACCTAAAAAAACTCAAAGATTTGATGCCTTCTAATTTTCCGCCATTAAAGTTAAGCGGACTTAAGTTTTCTGAGTTCTTTAAATGGCTTTCCGCAAGTATGAAGATAATTTCAAAATCCACGGAAGGGCAAAAACTTAGTCTACCGCCAACCTCAGGATGGTCAGAACTGTCCATTTAAACCTCTAACATTTGTAAAAAGGAGTATGAATCCATTTATTATTGCTCAAGCCTCCGTAATCGGATGGGGTCACAAACAATACGGGATGCCTAACGATGACGCAATTGGACATTTACAAATCAATGATGCGTTGATTGCAGTGGTTTGTGATGGGGCAAGTTCCGCAGATTTTGGAGGACTTGCCGCAACCCTTATTAAAGAGGAGGCACTCAAAAAGGTAAGCCTTGATTTTAATTCTGATCTGATTGACTTTAAAAATTGGAAAGAGTACTGTACATTACTATTAAAGTATTTGAATGAATTCCTAGAAATGGAAGTTGTTAATAATCATCAAACAGAGGTAAAAGGAGCTATTTCAGATTATTTGACTACTATTGTTTTATGTATTTGGATGCCAAAATCATTAGAGGTTGGAGGCTTGTATATTTGTCATATTGGTGACTCTAAGGCTGTTTATAGGGATAACGAAGGGAACTGGTTTCAAATATTTAATCCACATAAAGGATTATACCATAACGAGACTTACTTCCTTAACAACTTTAATAATGATTTTCCTTTTGAATATGCTTATCAAATCATAGATCGGGATATCAATGCAGTTGCATTAATGAGTGACGGCTTAGAAAATGCAAGTTTTTTAATAAAACAAGAAGTAATGGTTCCGTTTAATGACTTTTTTGAACCCAATTATCAATCTCTGTTAACTATGCACCAGAATGGATTAGAAAACGAGGTCATTTCTGAGCTATTTTCTAATTATTTGGAAAATGGAACACCTATTTTAACAAAAGAACCTGACGACAAGTCCATGATTATTATAGCTTTGCCTCAAAATCAGGACAAATAAGGAATAATTTCTTCACTTTTTAGTTTTGCTCCAAATTTGGACATTAAGTGCATTATTTGAGTACATCCTTTAATTTCCAAGTCCAATTCTTTATTGGATTTTAAGGTATTATTCCCCTCAAACTTCATGATGCTTGCTTCTAACATTCTTAAATAGGTAAAGTCCAAAGCGGACGATATTACCTCAGGAAAGTCTTTTTCAAAGAAATTGATATTGGGATCAGCTCCATTTTTTAACAACAATTCAACTAAAAAAGGACGTAAGGCTAAAGTGGCATTAAAAAGAGGTGTATATCCTGTTCCTTGAAAGGCATTGATTTTAGCACCTTTGCTTAACATTAAATACAATATATCCTGGATATGGTCATCTTCCACTTCATAACAAGCTACGGCCAAAGGACTTTCCCCTTGGTCATTAAAAAAGTCTAAGGAAGGAAGGTCTAATATCTTTTCTTTAATACGATTGTAATCGGCTTCTAAAATACAATCAAACAGCATTTTTTCCTTTTTAGCCAGTAACATTGAATTATGAAGGATTGTCTTTTTTGAATAGTAAATCCTATAACAAATATAAGAATTATTCCTCAAACAAATATTGTTTGATATATTTATATAGATTGAATGAAGAATCACTTTTTAGCAATTCCTTTATTTGCAATGTCATTGATTGCTTATTCAAATCAGAGAGCCGTTTTTTGGCTATTAATTGATAGGCTTTGTCCGCCAATAGCATAGCGGATTTATCAGATTTATGAGCTACAAGTAAAAAAGCAGATATTGCCTCAAATAATTCCACTACGCCATCATTGTATTGAGCAATGGTAGGAATAATCGGTCTATTTCCAAATTCATGACTCCTTTGAGGAAGAAGTTTTTTAAGACCTCCAATAAAAGCTTTGCTTCCGGGCCTGTCTGCTTTATTGACCACATAAATATCCGCAATTTCCATGACCCCAGACTTCAAGGCTTGCACTTCATCTCCTCCTTCAGGGACTAGGACAACAATTGTGCAATCGGAAATTCCTGCTACTTCCACCTCACTTTGACCAACCCCAACTGTTTCAATGATTATATAATCAAATTCTGACGCTTTTAGTACATCCGATACTTCAATAACCTTAGCAGATAACCCTCCTAGACTACCTCTTGTGGCTAATGAGCGTATAAAAACGTTAGGACTATTAAAATGACTTGCCATCCGGATTCTATCCCCCAATAAGCTTCCGTAATTGAAAGGAGAAGTAGGGTCCACAGCCACCACAGCTACTCTTTTATCTAAATTGGCGATGTGCGTGACCAAGGCATTTATTAAAGTGGATTTTCCCGCTCCTGGGGAACCGGTCACCCCTATAACAGGTGTATTTTGATTAATATGGATTGACTCCAACAAGGATTCGAAACCTTGAACCTCATTTTCTACAATCGATATAGCACGGGCAACTGATCTAAAATCTTTTGGATTAAGCTTAAAATCAATCATTGGACTCCTCCTCTTCTATGGCTTCTTCTTTAACCTCTTCCGCGGAAATATCCTCTAAATTCTTAAAAAAGCTTAGGATGTTTTGACCATAAGCGCGTTGTTCGGTCAATTCAGGGAAATGATCCATTTTAGTCACACTATGATGTTCTAAAATAAATACACCATCTTTGGCTATGAATCCATTATCAATCACCAGCCTGACCATGGCATCGTACTGCTTCCAAGCATAAGGGGCATCGCAAAATATAATGTCAAATTGTTCTTTGTAATTTTTGAGATAGACCATGACGTCCATTTTGAGGATTTGAATTTGATCAAATCCTAATTTATCCGATTCTGATTTTAAAAAAGAAACGCACTTAGGATGTATATCAATACTTAATAAGGATTGAACTTCCCTAGAGCAAAACTCCAAGGATATTGTGCCACCTCCACTAAATAAGTCTAAACAAGATGATTCTGGTAAATAATATCTATTCTCTAGAATATTAAAAAGACTCTCCTTGCTACGGTCTGTGGTAGGCCTAATTGGGAGTCCTTTGGGCGGACGGATAATATGTCCTTTATTTTTACCGCTTATAATACGCACGGCAAAGTCATTAAATCGTAATAAGAAAAGGTCTCAGGGTAGGTTTGTTCTAATCCTTGAGGGTAGGAAAATACAAAAGGTAATTCCTGAGGATGAAACTTAATTCCCCCAGTACCTTCTTTTTCCAAATATTCTATTATTGAATTTACGGAGGATGCGTTTATTGAGGTACTATAAAAATATTCCGCTTGATTAAATTTTATTTCTGACACCTTTATAGTAGCCAATAAAAAATACAAGATGTCCTCTTTTGTATTGATAGGGTATTGATTAAACAATTTTAATTTATTATCATTAAAAGCCAAAATCCAAATAAAATCATCGGTTATATGTAAATGGATCGATTCTGTGCTAAGGTAATTGCCCAATATATGCGTCATCCATCCCAAAAATGGAGGAATTATTTTCGCCTCCTGAAAAAATAAATCTTTAAATAATCTTGCACCACTATCCACTTCATAAAAAATTAGAGCATTAATGGAAGGAATATTAAATTCATATACTGAGCTATTATTGTTTTCTTTTTTATGGCTTAGATATAAAAACTCTGAATTTTCTTCCAAATTGTTTGCCACCAATTCCTGTGGTACCAAGGTCATTTTAGATATATTTGGGGCAAAATACTTTTTGTCAATTTTAAGAAAGGGGGCTAAAGCCTCTTTTGTAGGATAACCGTTTAAGGTGGAGGTAATGGTTTCCTGTGATTTAATGCTCATACTCGATTCATCAAATGTTATAGCATGAAACTTTTGACCATCTTGAACCAAAAAGACACTCATATTCTGCCGCGTCCAAGCATTTTCATGTGGATTTGGTTTATACTTTATAGAGAACTGACGCATAGTAGACTATCCTTAAAGTTTCAAATTTACGTTCTAAAAAGGAGAATCGACTTTGCGGAAAGTTGTCACTTGGATTGAAAAAAACTAGGCAAGGTAATAAAAATCATATAAATTTCCAGTGGTATTTCTTTAAGGAAGATTAAATTATTTTTTATAATATGGTTTGAAAAAACATAGCTATGTATAGATAAAACTTTTAATTTTTATATAGTTATTTTTTGGCAATACTTGTTTATGACGCCCTAAAATACATAAAAAAAGAATGCTTTTAAAGAAACTCTATTTTTAGTTATGATATGTAATAACCTATTAGTTATTTATCTTTCACTTATCTTCAAAGTATTGGTTCTTATTCCAAAGTGAGATGCTCCCCATTAGTTTATTCACTTTTAAAAAATTTGGACATTCATAAAACTTGTCGTAATTTTGTTGGATAGTTAGTTATATAAAACATATATCATAATTTGGGTGAGGGGGCATACAGTCCCCTCTCTTTTTATTCCTATATTTGTAATTGATTGTAACTTAACCATTACTAAAAGACTTTTTTGAGAGAGAAAATCGAACATATCGTCCAAGAAATGACCGCCAATACGCATTTGTACATGGTGGAATTAATCGTGAAGAAACACTTTGTTGAGGTAATTATTGACGGCGACTGTGGTATAAACCTAAATGAATGCAGTGCAATTAACCGTGCCATCCATGAAGGTTTGGAAATGGAAGGTATTGATACAAGTGACATTGTAATTGACGTAGCTTCTCCAGGGATAGAAAAAGTACCAGAAACCGAAAGGGACTGGAAAAAGACCGTTGGGAGGAAAATTCAAATTAAGAATCATCAAGGTAAATTGCTTAAAGGGACTTTATCTTTTCTTGATGCGAATCAACTCGTACTAACTTCTGGTGGTGGATACACGGTCAAAACCGAAGTCATCAAAAGGGAAAATGTTAAAGAGGTAGAAATTGTAGTCCTTTAAAGGCTACTTAATATAAATTGAAGTTAAAAGATAATTAAATTAAAATGAAGGACAATGGCTAATATTAACATCGTTGATTCGTTCGCAGATTTTAAGGAGTTTAAGAAAATAGACCGTGTAACTATGATGCGCGTTTTGGAAGAAGTTTTCAAAACGATGATCAAGAAAAAGTACGGCGATGATGAAAATTTTGATATCATCATCAACCCAGAAAAAGGGGACTTGGAAATCTGGCACAATCGTTTAATTGTAGAAGACGTAGAACTACAAGATGATTTAAAACAAATCGCTTATAGTGATGCAATAGAAATAGAACCTGATTATGAGGTTGGGGAGGAGTTGTCGGAGGCGGTAACAATAGAATCCTTCGGTAGAAGGGCTATTCAATCGGCCAAACAAAATTTAGCTATCCGTATTATGGAGCTAGAAAAAGAGGAAATCCTCCAAAAATATAAAGACCGTGAGGGTGAAATTGTTAATGGAGAGGTTTATCAAGTTTGGAAAAAGGAAATCCTTGTCTTAGATGATGATGGAAACGAATTGATACTTCCTAAACAAGAGCAAATTCCTGCAGATCACTTTAAAAAGGGAGATTCAATTAAAGCAGTAATTACCAAAGTTGAATATAAAAACAATAATCCTATTATCATTTTGAGCAGAACTGCTCCTATGTTTTTGGAAAGATTGTTTGAAAACGAAGTTCCTGAAATCTTAGACGGCTTGATTGTTGTTAAGAATATTGTCAGAGAACCAGGTGAAAGAGCAAAAGTGGCTGTAGAATCCTATGATGAGCGTATTGACCCAGTTGGGGCATGCGTAGGGATGAAAGGACAACGTATCCATGGGATTGTGCGTGAGTTACAGAACGAAAACATTGATGTTATCAATTTTACCGCAAATAGAAATTTATATATCAGCAGAGCATTGAGTCCTGCAAAAATAACCTCTATTGTGCTTGACGAGGATAAAAAACGTGCTCAGGTTTTCTTAAAACCAGATCAAGTATCCTTAGCAATTGGTAAGGGTGGATTAAACATTAAATTGGCGGCTAAGTTAACAGGATATGAAATTGATGTCTTCCGTGATACTGAAGAGGAAGAATATGACATTGACTTAGACGAATTTTCAGATGAAATTGATGGCTGGATTATAGATCAACTCAAATCGATTGGATGCGATACCGCAAGAAGTGTATTGGCATTGAGTCAGGATGAAGTTGCCAGACGTGCCGAACTGGAGGAGGAGACAGTGGCAGAAATCGTTCAGATTTTAAAATCTGAATTTGATCAATAAATTTTAAAAACTTAAAACAAAGAATGACAGTAGAATCAGGAGCAGTAGGACCAAAACGTTTAGCAAAAGTAGCAAAAGACCTTAATGTTGGTTTGGACACCATCATTGGGCATTTATCGACTGTCGGAATCGTCATTGATAAAAATCCAAATGCAAAATTGGATGAAAATGCCTATTTTGAATTGTTAAAAAAATTCCAACCTGATAAGTTGGATAGAGAAAAATCTAATGCCCTGAATCTTACTCCAAACATTGCAAAAGTTGAAGACAAGAAAAAGAATGACACCCATCATTCGCCTGCTTTAGAGCCAAGTATTGCTGAAAATAAAAAAACGACAGTTCAAGATGAGGCTCCAGAACCAGAAGAGGAAAGTACTTTAAGAATTAGAGTTGTTGGTAATATAGATTTAGATAGTCTTAATAGAAAGTCCTCCAAATCATCGGCTACCAAAAAGGAAAAAACCGAGGATATTCCATTAAAGGTACAACCAGCGCCAGCTCCTGTACCGGAATTACCAATTACTGAACCAGCCAAAACTATAGTAGTTGAAGAAGTTCATGTAATTAAAAAAGAAGAAACGATTCCTACTCCTAAAGAGGAGAAGGAAAGTCCAATAAAAACTGAAATTCCTCCTTTAAAAAGTTCTAGTGAACCAATAGAACTTGAATTTAAAGAAGCTGAGGTAATCGAGTCTGTAAAACCGCTTGAGGTTAAAGCGACAGAAGGAGTAAAATACATTGATTTAGATGCCATTAATGAAAAGGAGCTAAGATCAAGAAAAAAGGTTACTAAAAAAGAGACTGAACTTAAAGAAAAGGAAGCCGCTAAAAAAACTTCAAAGGCCAAAAGTGCTGCATCAGATAAAGCAGTTGCAGAAGCACCTAAGATAGAGGAAATCCCAGTTCAAGAAATTAAAGTTGAAATCGAATCTGCGGAAGTTGCAGAAAAGAAAGTTGAACACATAGAAACTAAGTTAGAAAAACATGATGGATTGACCGTTCTTGGAAAAATTGACTTAGCTTCACTAAATAGGCCAACTTCCTTTAAAGGTAAAAAACCTGCTGAAAAACCTGGGGACAAACGTCCTAGAGAACGTAAAAAAGTTGTTCCTGCTGGTAATAGAGTAGATGTTGGGGCGGCCTCTAACAGACCTCCACAAACAGGCCCAGGTCAACAAAATAATGATCAAAATAGGGGAGGTTTTAATAATAGAACCGGAACAGGAGGAAGTCAACAAGGTGGTGGCTACCAAGGAGGTGGCGGAGGTTACCAAGGAGGAAATAATAATAATCAAGGAGGCGGTTACAACCGTCCAAATTATAATCCAAATGGCCCTCAAACACCAGGAGTAGGAGGAAATAATAATTCTGGGAATAATTTTAATAGACCTGGTGGAAATAATGGCGGAGGTAATTTTCCTCCAAGACCTCAACAGTATCAAAACCTTCCTAGTATTGGTGGAGGGCACAATAGAAATAATAAAAGAAGAGGGAATTCCAAAACCAAAAAGACTAGAAATAGAGCTAGACAGGCAGAGGAAAATAGTAGAATACAAGGAGATTCCGATTTAATTATCGTAACAGAGTTTATTACCGTAAATGAGTTGGCAAGCATAATGAATGTGAGTCCAATGGAGGTAATTGGTGCTTGTTTGGCATTAGGAGTAATGGTATCTATTAACCAAAGACTTGATGCTGAAATGATTGAAATGGTAGCATCAGAATTTGATCTTAGGGTTGAATTTAGATCTGCTGAAATGGATGAACCTTCTTTAGAAGAGCCAGATAACCCAACTAATATTGCAGAAAGACCTCCGATTGTTACCATTATGGGTCACGTCGATCACGGAAAAACTTCCCTTTTGGATTACATAAGGAATGCCAACGTCGTAGCTGGTGAAGCTGGAGGAATTACTCAACATATTGGTGCTTATGAAGTTACATTAGATAGTGGAAGAAAAATCGCTTTCTTAGATACTCCAGGTCACGAGGCTTTTACAGCCATGCGTGCCAGAGGTGCAAAAGTAACCGATATTGTAATTGTAGTAATTGCAGCGGACGATAGTGTCATGCCACAAACTAGAGAGGCCATTAGTCACTCCTTAGCGGCAGGAGTTCCTATTGTATTTGCGTTCAATAAAATCGATAAAGCAGGTGCTGATACTGAAAAAATCAGGTCAGAATTGAGCAATATGAACATTCTTGTGGAAGAATGGGGTGGTAAGTACCAAACACAGGAAATATCCGCCAAAAAAGGATTGAATGTTGAATTGCTATTAGAAAAAGTCCTTTTAGAAGCAGATATATTAGATTTAAAAGCAGATGCCAAAAAACGTGCCACTGGTACTATATTAGAGGCATCATTAGATAAAGGAAAAGGTATTGTAGCTACTTTGATGGTTCAGACAGGAACACTAAGAGTTGGAGATACTATATTAGCTGGTGCTAATCACGGAAAAGTCCGTGCCTTAATGAATGAAAGAGGTATAAAAATTAAAGAGGCAGGTCCATCCACTCCCGTTCAGGTTTTAGGCTTTGACGGACCCCCAACGGCGGGTGATAGAATGTATGTTACTGAAAACGAACAAGTAGCAAAATCAATTGCAACAAAACGTAAACAATTAATCAGAGAACAAGGAATTCGTGCTACTAAACACATTACCTTGGAGGAAATTGGACGTCGTTTAAAAATTGGAAGTTTCAAGGAATTAAACTTAATCATCAAAGGAGATGTGGACGGTTCTGTGGAAGCGTTAGCAGATTCATTGATAAGATTATCAACTGAAGAAGTTAAAGTGAATGTCATACTTAAGGCAGTAGGACAGATTACAGAATCTGATGTATTGTTGGCATCCGCTTCTGACGCTATTATAATAGGATTCCAAGTAAGACCATCAGCCACAGCGCGTAAATTAGCTGAGTCAGAACAAATTGACATCCGACTTTATAGCATCATCTATGATGCCATAAACGAAATCAAATTGGCAATGGAAGGTTTACTTGCTCCAGATTCAGAGGAAAAAGTCACTGGTACAGTAGAAATCAGAGAAGTATTCAAAATCACTAAAGTTGGTGCAGTTGCGGGATGTTATGTGACTGAAGGCAAAATCTCAAGAAATAATGAAATCCGATTAATCCGTAATGGCGTAGTAACCTTTACAGGTAAAATTGCAACACTCAAACGTTTCAAAGATGACGTTAAGGACGTAGCAGCTGGATATGAATGTGGTATCCAGATAGAAAATTATAACGATATCAAAGAAGGTGATGTTATAGAAAGCTTTGAAACTATAGAAGTAGCAAGAAAACTATAAATCAAATAAAGGTAGAAATATTAGGAGCAATAAATTAATTTTTATTGCTCTTTTTTTATTAAAAAAAGTCTGTATTTTACTAAATTTGATTCAAATATCCAATTGAATTGAAAAAACTGCTTCCAATCCTATTTTTTTTGATGATATGGACAACTCATGCAGTTGGGCAACTGAGTGGAACATATTCTATTGATACATCTAAATCCGCAACTACCAGTAATTATAAGAATTTAGAGTCGGCCATTCTAGATATGGAAATTGGTTTCCGACCAGATGGCGGAAAAACAAACGGACCGGCAATAAATGGGTCGGTTGTATTTGATTTAGCAGATGGTATATATTATACATCAATTGAAATAAATCATATTTTAGGCTCATCAAATAGCAATACTATTACTTTTAAGTCTTATGGCAATGATAGTTCTAAGGTAATTATTTTAGACACTTTTACTTTATTCCCGAATAACTATACTCTTAAATTAAATGGAGCCGATTATTTTAGGTTTAAACATCTAACTATTGCAAGACAAACAAACTCAACATCTGGTTCTTGTGTAGTATTAAGTAATGGTGCAGATAGTAATATATTTGAAGGTTGTGTTTTTAAAGCATCAAAAACAACAATCTATGGGAATCCAGTCGCTTGTGGACTTTATGACGAGGGAGGTTCCTTTATAAATGATACAGTAAATATTTTTAGAAATAATCTATTTAAATATGGATATTATGGATGTTACTATTTGTCAAATTCATCAAATTCATCAGGATATAATGTATTTTTAAATAATACTTTCGACTCTAGTTACAATAGTGGATTATATTTATATAATCAATCTAATTGCCAAATAGTCGGCAATAAAATATCTAACCTGAGGTACAGTTACGGAACAGGTTGTTTTTTTTCAGTTATAAATACGCATTCTGTAATTAAAAACAATCGAATAAATTGCCTTAATGGAGGATTTGGGATGTTATTATATTATACCATAGGGACACCAAATGATACATTTTACGTCATTAATAATGAAGTCATTGTCCGTAATAATTCTTTGGCAGGTATTTACAGTTATGGAGGCGATTATATCAATTTCTTTCATAATAGCATATCCTTAAGAGGGGATGCAAATAATACTTATGGTATGTACATAAGTGGAGCGAACTCCAATGGTTCTAATTACACCATTAAAAATAATATCATAGAAAATATTCAATCCAATTATGCTTATTTAATTTATGAAGGGTCTCCTTCCATAATATCAGCAGACGGTAATGATTATTATGCACCAAATTCTACTAATCAATTTTATTCTACCAAATCATATTCTAACTTAAAATTTTGGCAAGTAAATAAAGGATTTGATGCTAATTCGACCAATATTAATCCTTTATTTAAATTAACTTACAACCTCAAGCCCTTTACTATTAGTTTGAATAAATTTAGTAGTTCCTTATATAATTGCAATCAGGACATTGATTCAAGTTATAGAATTGGATCTAAGGTTTGCCCAGGAGCCTATAATTTTACCCCTATACAAAATGATATTGGAATATTAAGTGTTGACTCTCCATTGCTGATTTGTTCCAACAAATATCCAGTTTATGTACGATTAAATAATTATGGAACAAAAACCATTACTCAAGCTAGCATTAGTTGGAAGATAAATAATATTCCACAAAAAAACTATATTTTTTCTGGAATTCTTAATATAAATAGAGATACTTTAATTAGGTTAGGGTTTATTAGTCCAAATTCTAGCCTTTCAAAAGAGGAAATTTGGGTCAAAACTTTTAAACCTAACAAATCGATTGACTCTAATGCAAGTAACGACTCGGCAGTATTATTCAAAAATAAAGGATTAATAGGTAAATATGATGTTGGTTTAGGTGCTAAATCTGATTTTAAATTTTTAGATGACGCAATAAATCAATTGCAAAATCGAGGGGTATGTGGAAATATAATACTAAATATAGCTGATGGCACTTATCAATCGCAAATTGTATTGAGTCCAATTGTTGGACTTGGTGAACAAAATACTCTAACTATTCAATCTAAATCATTGGATTCTAGTAAGGTAATTTTTAATTATCCTACTTCTAGTGTTTATTTGAATGGGAATAATTATCTTGTTCAACTCAACAACACCTCTAATATTATCTTTAATAAGATGACATTCTCCAGATCTGGAGGTGGTTATTACTCAAATATTATAGAAATAAATGGTAGAACTGATGGACTAAATGTCAAAAATTGCGTTATTAAGAATATATTAGTTCCTGCAGCTAATCCTGGCAATTACTTTGATGCAAATAATATTTTATTAGGACAGGATGCCATAATTACAAATTCAGTATTTAATAATAATTATTTTTATGGAAGTAATAATTGTTTTGCATGGAATAATCATATAAATAAAGCATTACCAAAATCAGGGAACATCATTTCTGATAATTTTATAGATAGTTCGTTTCTAAATGCAATAATAGTCAACACTGAGTCTTCTATTAGTATAAACAATAATAATATTAACTCCGTATTAAGCTATTCTGATGCAAAAGGAATTTCATTAAGTAATACTTATAATAATATTACAATAAGTAAAAATAAAATTTTACTTCCCTTTGGAGGGACTGGAATAAACCTTCAAAATTGTTCAGGGACTAAGGTTGGTAAAATAAATTTATATGATAATTTTATTAGTGTCATTGGTTCAGGTTCGGGGAATAATTTTGGTATTTCCTCTAATTCAGTAGATAGCCTCAATATCAGCTTTAATAATTTATACTTAGAGGTGCCATCCATAAATGCAGGTTGTATAAAAGTTGGTGGAACGTCGGAAGTATATGTTCAAAACAATAATTTATTTTCCAAATCTAAGGCACCTGCTTATTTAGTTAGTTCCTTAAGTATACGCTCGGATTATAATAATATTTATGCTCCATCTTCGCCTTCTCTTATAAATTCTTTAGGTTTTACTTATAATAGTCTAACAGGATGGATCTCTGCTTCAGGTAAGGATTTTAATTCACTTTCGGTAAATCCTTTGTACAAATCAGTATCTGATTTACATATTTCCAATCCAATTTTAAATGGGGCGGGTAAATCTAATTCTGTAGTTACAGTGGATATTGATAATCAAAAACAAAGTAGTCCCCCAGATATAGGAGCAGATGAATTTCAGCCGCTTGATTTGGACGCTGCATTAATTTCGATAGACAGCCCTTCTATCGGTTTTTGTAACTCAACAAAAGATATTTATGTAAGGTTAAGAAATGCAGGTTTAAATACTTTAAAATCGGCAACAATTAATTGGGTAATAAATGGTAAAAAACAACCAACTGCCTATTTTTCAGGAACATTAACAAAGGGGAACGAACAACTCCTAAATATAGGTAGTTACTCTTTTAGCACTGGAGTTACCTATAAATGTAAAATAACTGTTTCTAGTCCTAATGGATTTACTGATTCTGCTTATTATAACGATACAGTAAGTAGAATAATAAAAACAGGTTTAAAAGGGAGCTACACAATATCACCTACTTCAACAGGGAGTACAAATTATACCTCTTATACAGAGGCTGTTGAGGATTTAATTAATTCAGGCGTCTGTGGTACTACTAATTTTATTGTTGACGATGGCAGTTATGCAGAACAATTTGTTATTCCTTTTATAAATGGAAGCTCTTACTCTAATCAAATCACCTTTCAGTCAAAAACCTTGGATAGTAGTGCTTGTACATTGGATTACCCGTCAAAGTATTCTATCAACGACAACTATGTCATAAAGTTAAAAGGAGCACAATATATTAATTTTAGTCATTTAGGCTTTTCTAGAACTGGTTTAAAATCGGCTTCCAATGTTATAGATTATTCGGAAAACTGTCAACACATTACCTTTAAAAATTGCTATTTTGAGGGTCCAATTCTAAATCATAAAAATGCTTATAATTACTTCAACACAGGAATGCTAATTTATAGCTATGGAGGCGCAGATGACAGTATTCAGTTTATAAATTCTTACTTTAAAGGAAATTACTGGCCATTTTTTATATACGGAAACAGTTCAAGTCAAAGAGAAACACATTTTTTATTACAAAACAACATTATAAATACCTCATT
>Ga0114962_10000225_pt1 | contig 49171 bp, 50 predicted proteins | sample C_130820_MF_Meta_FD_87017 | JGI IMG/M metagenome (GOLD analysis project Ga0114962, IMG submission 87017) | Freshwater microbial communities from Lake Croche, Canada to study carbon cycling - C_130820_MF_MetaG | ecosystem: Environmental > Aquatic > Freshwater > Lake | place: Lake Croche, Canada... | reverse complement strand
TTTTACTATAATTTAGTTTAGCGAAATAGGACATCAATACAAATGAAAGGCCAAGCACGAACAAGGTTTTAATAAATCCGGTGATGGGTTCCATTGGACTCATCATGACCATTCTACTTCTAGCGGAAAATTGAATTAACAATCCAAAAAGGTTTAATACGATAACGATAAACCAAATTTGGTAATCGCCAACAATGTATTTTTTAGCAATTTGAGCTATTCTATTTTCCATTAGTCAGTTGCTTAACTACTTCTTTGAATTTTCTACCTCTGTCTTCATAATTTTGGAATAAGTCAAAACTTGCGCAAGCAGGTGAAAGCAAAATGACATTATCAGGTTGAGCCCATTCAATTCCTTTAGAAACAGCCTTTTCTAAATTATCTGTTGAGTAAATTTGAGGGCATATGTGCTTAAAATGCATTTCTAATTTTTGATTGTCGATACCTAAGAAAATTAATCCTTTCACATTTTTTTTAACCAAATCATCTAAAACGCTATAATCATTTCCTTTGTCCACTCCTCCGATGATTAAAATGATTGGTTGGATAAAGCTGTTTAAGGCAAAATATACCGCATCTACATTCGTTGCCTTGGAGTCGTTAATAAATTGAATACCATTCCATGTCCCACAAGGCTCTAATCTGTGTTCGGCATTTACAAAACTTGGTAATGCCATTAAAATTTTAAAATTGTTAATTCCAATGGATTGTGCAGCTAAAATAGCAGCAGACATATTGATGGCATTATGTGGACCTTTTAATGGTGCGCTAGCTAAGTCTATTTCAAGTTGCTGATTAATTGAAATACTCGAATGGTTAATGATAGCCTTTGCTTGGACATTTGAAAAACTGATTGTTTTGTGAATAGCGTCTTTGGGAATTAAATCTTGATTATTTTTGATAACCTGATCATCTTCCCAATATATGCATGTTGTTTTTTGAGACGAATTTTGGAAAATTCTGAATTTAGAATTGATATAATTTTCAAATTGATAATCATATCGATCCAAATGATCAGGGGTTATATTAATCAAAACGGCAACATCAGGCTTAAATTGAAAACATCTGTCTAATTGAAAGCTAGAAATCTCTAACACATAATAATCGTTATTGTTTTCCATTACTTGCTTCGCAAAACTTTGACCTATATTGCCGGCTAGTCCAACTTTTAATCCTGCATTTTTTAAAAAATGATAGGTTAATAGTGTTGTCGTTGTTTTACCATTAGAACCCGTTATGGCTATGATTTTGGCGGAAGTATATCTAGAAGCAAATTCTATTTCAGAGATTAATGGGATGTTTTTTTTCTTAACTTCTTGAACAATCAGATTTTTTTCAGGAATTCCTGGGCTTATGATTATTTCATCTGCTTCCAATATTTTTTCGATGGAGTGTTGACCATCTTCAAATGCGATGTTATTCTCTAACAATGTATTTTTGAATGTTTCTTTTAGCTGACCTTTGTCTGAAAGAAATACTTCAAATCCTTTTGATTTTGCCAATAAAGCAGCACCTACACCACTTTCTCCTCCACCTAGAATTATGATTTTTGACATTTGCAAAAGAACACTTAATGTGTGGTAAATGAATTTAGCTACAATTTAAAAAATGTCTTTGACTAATGAAAATACATTAACTTTTCTGATGCCTTTTTTTGTGGATAAATATGTAAACAAAAAAAGACCAACTGAAAAGTTGGTCTTTTTTTAAGATTTAAAAGATATTAAGCTAAAGCAATTCTTTTGAAAGAAGAGATGCTTAATCCTTTTTGAGTTTGCTCTAAATATTGACGAACATTGATTGAAGAGTCTTTCACAAATTGTTGGTTCAATAAAGTAGATTCTTTGTAGAATTTTTCTAGTTTACCAATTGCGATTTTCTCTAGCATAGCTTCAGGCTTACCTTCTTGGCGAGCTTGATCTTTACCTATTTCGATTTCACGTTCGATTGTAGCTGCATCTACACCATCTTTGTCTAAAGCTACTGGTTTCATAGCAGTGATTTGCATTGCAATATCTTTACCTACCTCATAAACATCAGAACCTTGTACATTTTCAAATGCGACTAGAACTCCAATTTTATTGTTCGAGTGAATGTAAGAAACAACTTTCTCTGCATCTATATTTTCGTAGGCTGACAAAGAGATTTTTTCTCCAATTTTACCCGTTAATTCAATGATGTGTCCTTCTACAGATCGACCATCAGCAAGAGGCTCAGCTAATAAAGCTGATAAAGATGGAGCATGCGATTTAATTGCAGCATCCATGATGTCTTGTGCTAATTTATTGAAATCTGCAACTTTAGAAACTGGCTCAGTTTCACAAGCTAAAGCGATTAATTTACCATTTGAATGGTCTCCGGATACGGTGATTAATACAACTCCTTCGTTGGTTGCATTATCTGCGCGTTTCGCTGCTACTTTTTGACCTGCTTTTCGTAGAATATCGATTGCTGCTTCGAAATCTCCATCGGATTCGGTCAAAGCTTTCTTGCAATCCATCATTCCTGCGCCAGTCATTTGGCGTAATTTGTTAACGTCTGCTGCTGTAATTGACATTTTATGAATGTGTTTTATTCTTGTTCTGCTTCTTTTTCATATTTAGCAGCTACCTTAGCTACTTCTTGATTCTCCTCGTCAGCAATTCTCTTTGCTTCTTCCTCTTCAGCTAAACGAGCATCATCTTTATCTTGTTTTCTCTCATTCAATCCTTCTTCGATAGCTTTGCTGATAGCTGTTGTAATAACGGCGATCGATTTGTAAGCGTCATCATTTGCTGGGATTGGATAATCAACTAAATCAGGATTAGAGTTTGTATCACACATCGCAAAAACTGGAATACCCAATTTTTTAGCTTCTTTCACTGCAATATGCTCACGTTTAACGTCAACAATAAATAATGCAGCTGGAAGGCGAGTTAAGTCGGTAATACCACCTAATACACGGTTTAATTTTTCTTCTTCACGTGTCATCATTAAACGCTCACGTTTTGCAAGAGTTTTAACGATTACTTCGTCTTTTAACATTTTATCAATGCTTGACATCTTTTTGATTGACTTACGCACAGTCGCAAAGTTGGTCAACATACCACCTAACCAACGGTCAGTTACGTACGGCATTTTTAATTTTTGCGCTTCAGCAGTTACCACTTCTTGTGCTTGTTTCTTGGTAGCAACAAACATGATTTTACGTCCAGAACGGACTATTGCACGTATAGCAGCGGATGCCTCATCTAAGCAGGTAATTGTTTTGTTTAAATCAATGATATGAATACCATTCTTTTCCATGAAGATGTATGGAGACATTTTTGGATCCCACTTACGAGTCAAGTGACCAAAGTGAACGCCTGCGTCAAGCAGTTCGTTGTAGCTTAATTGTGCCATTTTCGGTGTTTAAAATTGTGAAAAATAAAAGTGTGGAAAAAGCATCGGCAACACACAAGCTTTTTCCACTTTAATGCGGAGTAATATTAACGCTTAGAGAACTGGAATTTCTTACGTGCTTTTCTACGTCCTGGTTTTTTACGCTCGACCATTCTGGGATCACGAGTTAAAAAACCTTCTTTCTTCAACGGAGAACGCAATTCAGAATCCTGAGTTTGAAGAGCACGAGAAATAGCTAAACGTAATGCTTCAGCTTGTCCTTTAATTCCTCCACCGTCAACATTTGCAGTTACGTCGAAAGAACCAACTGTATTGGTTAAAGCGAAAGGCTGATTTACTACAATCTGAAGAATTTCAGATGGAAAATAATCAGACATTGTTCGGCCATTGATTTTAATCTGGCCTTTACCTGGGGTCATTGAAATACGAGCAATTGCTGTTTTTCTTCTACCGATTTTACTTGTTAATTCTGCCATTAGATATTGAATTGACCTGTTTTAGATCATTATGTCCGTTAAAACTTAATTTCTTTAGGTTGTTGTGCTGCGTGAGGATGCTCGGAGCCTGCGTAAACGAACAAATTGTTAAACAATTGTCTGCCTAAACGATTTTTCGGTAACATACCTTTCACTGCTGCTTCTACAACTCCTCTTGGGTTTTTAACTAAAACCTCTCTCGGAGTAGCAAAACGCTGTCCACCAGGATAGCCTGTGTGACGGATATATACTTTATCTGTCATTTTCTTTCCTGTCAAGCGAACTTTCTCAGCATTAATAACAATCACTTGATCTCCACAATCAACGTGTGGTGTAAATGAAGGCTTATGCTTTCCACGAATAATTTTCGCGATTTCTGAACATAAACGTCCTAAAACTTGATTTTCAGCATCTACCACCACCCAGTCTTTTTGAACTGTAGCCTTGTTGGCAGAGACGGTTTTGTAACTTAAAGTATCCACTATAGTATTGTTTAACTGTTGAATTAATCTTTTTAAGATGACGGAATTGATCTTAAAAACACTAATTATGACCTATTTTGCAACTAAACGGGCATTCAATCGAAAAATGGGAGTGCAAATTTATATAATCAAGTACAATATTGCAAGTATCATCGAAGAATATTTTTGTTTATTTCAAATAAAAAAGGGGCTGCTGCCCCCTTTTAATACAAATTTATTTTTTCGATTATAAATTAGTCAGATCGAAGGTATCCATAAAGGCTGTTGTAAATTTACCTGATTTGAAATTTGGATCATCCATCAATTTGATATGGAAAGGAATTGTTGTTTTAATTCCTTCAATGACAAATTCTTGCAAAGCACGTTTCATTCTCAATAGTACCTCTTCTCTACTTTGACCTGAAACGATTAATTTAGCAATCATTGAATCATAATTGGGTGGAATGGTATAACCTGAATAAATATGTGAATCTATTCTTACTCCATGTCCACCTGGTAAATGCAAATTGGTTATTTTTCCTGGAGATGGTCGGAAATCGTTAGCTGGATCTTCTGCATTAATTCTGCATTCTAATGCGTATAATTTAGGGAAATAATTTTGACCCGTAATTGCAATGCCTGCTGCTACTTTAATTTGTTCTTTGATCAAATCAAAATCGGTGACTTCCTCGGTAATAGGGTGTTCAACTTGGATTCTAGTATTCATTTCCATGAAGTAAAAATCTCCATGCTTGTCTACCAAGAATTCAATGGTTCCTGCTCCTTCATATTTAATCGCACTCGCTCCAGCAATAGCAGCATCACCCATTTTTTTACGTAATTCATCGGTTAATGCAGGCGAAGGAGTCTCTTCGCAAAGTTTTTGATGACGTCGTTGAATAGAGCAATCTCGTTCTGATAAATGGCAAACCTTTCCGAACTTATCGCCAACTACTTGAATTTCTATATGTCTAGGTTCTTCAACGAACTTTTCCATATACAATCCGTCATTATTAAATGAAGCACTTGCTTCCATTTTGGCATCATCCCAAAGTTTTCTAAATTCAGATTCTTCCCGAATGATTCTCATTCCTTTTCCACCACCACCAGCTGTTGCTTTTATGATAACTGGATATTTGATTTCTTTGGCTAATTCAATGGCTTCTTCTACAGTATCCAACAATCCTTCAGATCCAGGAATAACAGGTACTCCTGCTTTTTTCATGGTATCTTTGGCTGTAGCTTTATCGCCCATGGAATTAATCATTTCAGCAGAGGCACCGATGAATTTAATTCCATATTCAGCGCAAATTCTTGAAAATTCAGCATTTTCAGATAAAAAGCCATAACCTGGATGAATAGCATCTGCCCCTGTCACTTCTGCTGCTGATATTAAAGCTGGAATACTTAGATAAGATTGTCTACTTGGAGGTGGCCCAATACAAACAGCTTCATCCGCAAAACGTACATGCAGGCTTTCTCTATCGGCAGTTGAATAAACAGCAACGGTTTTGATGCCCATTTCTCTGCAAGTTCTAATTACGCGTAGAGCAATTTCTCCGCGATTTGCAATGAGTATTTTTTTAAACATAAGTTTTAAATTAAATTTAATTTAGCCAATTACGCTTTTTCAACTAAGAAAAGCGGTTGGTCAAATTCTACCGGTGTTGCATTTTCAACCAAAACCTTAACAATTTTACCTGAAACTTCAGAATCAATGTCATTGAATAATTTCATTGCTTCAATCATACAAACCGTTTTACCTGATTCAATCGATGAACCAATCTCAACATAGTTGTCCTTATCTGGATTTGGTGCCCGGTAAAAAGTGCCAATCATGGGTGATTTAATGGTATATAGATTGTCTGATACTGGCGCAGCTACTGGTGTTGTGGGTGAAGTAGGAGCGGGGGCCACAGCAGCCGTAGCTGGCGGAGCAGATTGGACTTGAACAGTTGTTGCAACTGCGCTGTGTTTTTTTACTGAAACCTTTAACCCTTCTGTTTCAATACTTACCTCTGCTAGAGGTGACTTTGCGATATAATCAAGTAATCGCTGAATTTCTTTAGTATCCATTCCTTGTAATATTTGTATGGGTGTTTACCTAATGCTTAATGTCTATGCAAATGTATTAAAAATGCAATCTATTTGACACGTTCAGCATAAGAATAAGTTCTTGTATCTACTTTAATGATTTCATCTTGTTCTATAAACATGGGCACAGTGATTGTGGCTCCAGTTTCTACTTTAGCCGGTTTTTTAGGTGCGTTTGCTGAATCGCCACGTACACCTGGTTCGGTGTAAACCACTTTTAACTCCACGAAAGGGGGTAATTCACATGATATTGCTTTATCTGTTTCGGTATTAATTAAAATTTCAACTTCTTGACCTTCTTTCATTAAATCAGACATTTCTACCATGTTTTTGTTTAGGAGAATTTGCTCAAATGACTCATTGTCCATGAAATTGAAACCGTATTCATCACCAAATAAATACTGAAACTTTCTTCTTTCAACACGTACTGGATAAATCGAAACCCCCGAGTTAAAGGTGTTATCGATTACTTTACCTGAAGTCAATGAACGTAATTTGGTACGAACAAATGCAGGTCCTTTTCCTGGTTTTACGTGTAAAAACTCTACAATGGAAAATAGGTCATTGTTGTAATTAATAACCATCCCATTTTTAATATCTGCTGTAGTTGCCATTCTTAAAATTATATTTATTTTGAATTATAAGCCCATTTCAGGTAGGTAGATCCCCATGTGAAACCACCACCAAATGCCGCCAAAATTAAATTATCTCCTTTTTTTAATTGTTTTTCATAATCCCACAAACATAATGGTATAGTTGCAGCAGTGGTATTTCCATATCGTTGAATATTTAACATTACTTTTTCCTCTCCGATATTCATTCGGTTAGCTGTGGCGTCAATGATTCTTTTGTTTGCTTGATGTGGAACCAAAAATGCGATGTCATCTCCTGTTAAATGGTTCCTTTCCATGATTTCGGCCGACACATCTGCCATTCTCGTTACGGCAAATTTAAATACAGATTGGCCTTCTTGGCGAATATAATGCAGTTTTTGATCAATTGTCTCATGCGTAGGAGGGTAGGCGCTTCCGCCACCTTTTTGCATTAAACTTTCACATCCATCCCCATCTGATTTTAAGATAAAATCCTGTACCCCTAGTCCTTCCGAATTGGGTTCTAGCAAGACTGCCCCGGCTCCGTCTCCAAATAAAATACAAGTTGTTCGGTCTGAATAATCAACAATCGCTGACATTTTATCTGCTCCCACCACGATGATTTTTTTATATCTGCCTGATTCGATGAATGCGGTTCCCGTAGCCAATGCATTTAAAAAGCCTGAACAAGCTGCGGATAAATCAAAAGATGCTGTAGCTTTGATTCCGACAGATTTACAAATTAAATTAGCTGAATTGGGGAAAAAATAATCAGGAGTAACCGTTGCACAAATTAGCAAATCGATTTCTTCTGGTTTGGTATTCGTTTTTTCTAATAAGCCTTGAACTGCTTTGGCTCCTAAATAGGATGTGCCTAAGCCTTCGCCTTTTAATATTCTTCTTTCTTTGATACCTGTTCTACTAGTAATCCATTCATCATTGGTATCAACCAGTTTTTCTAATTCTTGATTGGTAAGCACATAATCAGGTACGTAACCTTGTACCCCAGTAATAGCTGCACTTATTTTTTGAGTCATGTCTCTCATTTATTTCAATTAATTATTTTCAATAGATGCCTTAATTTTTTGACAAACATTAGATTCCACTACTGAAACGGAAAGTTTAATCATATTTTGAATTGCTTTTGGACTAGATGCTCCATGCGCGATGATGACATTTCCATTTATTCCAATGATGGGGCTACCACCGTAATTTTCGTAATTGGTATTTTCAATAAAATCAGTTGATATACCTTGGCTTTTCATGATGTTATAAATGGATTCGCCCATTTTTAACATTATGTTGCCTGTAAAACCGTCTGTAACAATTACATCGGCTTTGTTCTCGAAAAAGTCTTTTCCTTCTATATTGCCAATGAAATTGATTTTAGTGTTGGCTTTCAGTAAAGCATGCGTAGCTTGAGAAAGTATAGAACCTTTTTGTTCCTCTTCTCCAATATTCATCAAACCAACTCTAGGATTACCTGAGCCTGTTGTTGCTTCGAAATACACCGAACCTAAATGCGCAAATTGATCTAACATTTCAGGCTTGCAATCTGCATTGGCACCAATATCTAACATGACTGCATATTTTCCATTGATTTGAGGGACAAAACCTGCAATCGCCGGACGCTGAATGCCTTCAATGGTTTTAACTGAAAACAAGGAACCGACCATCATCGCTCCTGTATTTCCTGCAGAGGCAAATGCATCGGCTTTACCTTCCTTTAAAAGAGTAAACCCAACTCCTATGCTGGAATTGGGTTTTTGTGATAATGCTCTCGTGGGATGTTCTCCCATTTCAATTACTTGATCTGCAGCAATAATCTGAATTTGATTTCCAGTATAATTGCGCTCACTTAATAATTCTTTAATTCTATTTTCAGGACCAATGGCAAGAATTGTAACATCTTTTGGAATGTGTTCAATTGCTAAAAGCATTCCGTCAATCACGGCTATTGGGGCATAATCCCCACCCATCACGTCGATTGCTATATTCATCTAATTTCTTTTTAATTACTAAAGATATGCACAAAAATAGCATTAAATTTAGTCAAAAAATAGCATTTTAACGGGATATTTTCAACAAATTCAAAAAAGATGTGTAAATCTTGATTGGAACTTGTTATGATTGAGAAGAATAACCTTCAACAATCATTTTACCCTTATAAAATAAATTTCCTTCGTGAACGTGTGCGCGGTGAAATAAATGAGTTTCGCCAGTTTGGCTATCTACAGATATTTGTCGTGGAGTTCCAAAATCATGTGAACGTCTTTTATCACGGCGAGATGTAGAATGTCTTCTTTTAGGATGTGCCATTTTCTTATTTGTATTGTATTGTTGTTAATTTTTATCTTTTAATTTTTGCAAAGCTGCCCATCTAGGATCTATTTCAGCTTCATCTTTTATTTTTTCTTCCAATGTTTCTGTAGAATACAAAAATTCGTTTTCTAAAGATGCATCTGTCGGGTTGATGTATCTGGGATGCAACTTTTTCATTGGAATTTGTAATGCAATGAAATCGTAAATGTCCTGCGACAAATCTAATTTAGGCTCTTTTCTATCTAACAAAAACAAATTGTCACCTAAATCTTCCGAATGGTCTGAAAACTTGTAAATTAGTTTTTCATTGATTCGCAATGGGTATTCAAATTCTTCTAAAGAACGATCACAAATTAAATTTAAATGACCTTCTATTTTTAAACGAAGCTGAATCATTACCGCAGATTTATCTAATTCAACATCTGCAATAAAAGTTCCTTTGTTAATCCAATCTTGGTCAATGGCTGCAAAAAAATCATCTGAACCTTCAAACGTATAATTGTATACTTTGTCCTCTAGGGATATAATAGGTATTTGATAATTTTCTAAAACTTTCATGTACCAGCTTGGGGTAAAAAAGAATGCAAAATTAGGTATTTTTTTTGAAACAGCAAGTAAGCAATTCAAGATTTTAATAAAAACTTACGACCTTTGAAAGATGAAAGCACTGAATGCCTCTGTTAAGATCTATTTTCTTGGATTTTTATTCTTTGAAATTCTTTGTTTATGGTATGCATTCAACTTTTCTCGGTTTGATCAGATGCGTTGGATTAATGCGCATCATTCCATTCCTTTGGATTATCTCTTTCAAGGATTTACTTTTTTGGCTGAAATTTATCTTAGTTTATTCATGTTGTTTTATTTTTTTAGAACAATAAAAGATTTCGTTAAGCCATTTATTTTATCCTATGTACTTGCTACTATTATTATTCAAGTGTTAAAACATGGGCTTTTTCCAAATGAACTTCGGCCTTTCGCCTATTTCAAAGGAATTGAGTATGGTTGGCATTTTGTGGCGGGTGTTTTTATGAATGAATTCAATAGTTTTCCATCAGGGCATACATCAGTCGCCTGGTTTTTGTTTTTTTGGATTGCCATGATGAATCAATCCAAGCTTTGGGCATTTTTTTGTGCTTTGTTCGCGATTGGGGTAGCTTATTCTAGGGTATATTTATTTCAACATTTCCCCATTGATACCGCTTTGGGTGCTCTCATTGGTTTTTCTAGCTCCTTACTATTTTATTACGTGTTTATCCTTTCTAAAAAATCCGCATGATTCAATTTGTTCAAAAAAGACCTGTTTTTTCTTGGTCTTTGATAGCTTTTATCATTTACCTTCCTTTCTTGGGTTCTACCCATTTGTTTGATTGGGATGAGGTGAACTTTGCGGAGTCTGCTAGAGAAATGATTGTTTCAGGGGATTATTTGACTGTCCAAATTAATTTTGAGCCTTTTTGGGAAAAACCGCCATTGTTCATCTGGTTGCAAGCATTAAGCTTTCACCTTTTTGGGATCTTCACAGATGACCCTTCGGTTAGTATGGAATTTGCCGCGCGCTTTCCGAATGTTATCGTGGGTGTACTCACTTTAGTGTCGCTATTTTTAATTGGTAAAAAGCATTTTTCATCTACTTTTGGACATTTATGGGCATTTTCCTATTTGGCCGCTTTAACACCACATTTGTATGCTAGTTCAGGGATTATCGATCCCTTATTTAACCTTTTTATTTTTTTAGGAATCTATTTCGTTATTCGATTCAAACAAAGTCCGAAACATTTTTTCTGGGTTATTTTTTCGGGATTAGCCATTGGTTTAGGAATGTTAACCAAAGGTCCAGTTGCCCTCTTATTATGGGGTTTAACGCTCTTGGTTTATTCCGTAACACAATGGAAAAAAATCGCATCATATTTCGGTCGATTACTTTTTGGAGCGGTGATTTCAGGAATCATTTCTCTATGTTTATTTGTAGGTTGGTATGGACTCATTGCATATAAATTAGGTTTTGGAATCATTGAAGATTTTTTTAATTATCAAATTCGATTATTAACTACTGGGGATGCGGGACATGGTCAACCTTTTTATTACCATTTTATCATCTTGTTAATTGGTTGTTTTCCTGTTTCAGTTTGGGCTGGAGCCAGGTTATTTCGAAGAAAAAGTTTGAATCATTTATTAGACGAAAATCAATTGGATTTTTCGAAATGGATGAAAATTTTATTTTGGGTGGTGTTGATTTTGTTTAGTCTGGTTAAAACTAAAATTATCCACTATTCTTCTATGTGCTGGATTCCTTTGACTTTCGTTTCCGCTGAGGTTTTGCATGAATGGCAAAAAGATTGTTGGAATTGGAAAAAATCGTACACCATAGTTTCTTTATTGGTGGGAATCTTATTTGGGATTGTGCTATTGATCATTCCTTTCATCGGTTTACATACAAGTTGGATTATACCCAAAATTGCTGACAGATTTGTTCAAGCGAATTTAGAGGCACCCGTTTATTGGTCCGGAGCTGAATATCTAATTGGAGGATTCTTTTTGTTAATAATTGTTTACCTATTTGCAAAAAAAGGAGAAGTTACCATTCAACGAATCTATGGTTTGATGTGTGTTTCAATCGCTGTTATAATGGCATTTTCAGCGGTTATTTTGCCAAATGTAGAAGGATATACGCAACGAACACCCATCGATTTTTATGAATCAAAGATTGGTCAAAAGGTATATATAGAAACAATGGGTTTTAAGTCGTTTGCCCATTTGTTGTATTTCCAAAAACCAGGAAAAAGTCCAAAATCTCAAGTATTGTTAGAAAAAGGAGTAGGAGTTATACCTATTTTTTTTATTTTAAAATCAGATGCAGAAGATAAGTTCAAATATCATCCGAATTTGATTTTTTTAAAAGAAGAAAATGGCTTTATGTTTTATAAAAGAAAAAAGTGAGGTAAGAGGTATGATGTAAAAAGTATGAATTATGATGTATGATGTTCTTTTACATTCTACATTCTAAATTTTACATACTTAATTCCTCATACATCTTACATCATACATCAAATCAATTCTTTTGCTGTGAAGAAAAATGCTCCTTCGATGGCTGCGTTTTCATCAGAATCTGAACCGTGAATGGCATTAGCCTCGATCGATTGAGCGAAACGCTGTCTAATTGTACCTTCAGCAGCTTGCGCTGGATTAGTTGATCCAATCAGGGTTCTGAAGTCTTCAATCGCATTTTCTTTTTCAAGGACTATGGGAATAAGGTAATCAGAAGACATGTAGTCACACAGACTTTGGTAGAAAGGCCTTTCTTTGTGAACTTCATAAAATTGTCCAGCCTCTTCAGCACTTAATTTTACTTTCTTGATGGCAACGATACGGAATCCAGCTTCTTCTATTTGTTGAATAATGGGCCCTGTAAAACCTGCCGCTACAGCATCAGGCTTAATCATGGTAAATGTTCTATTTGTTGGCATAATTAAATTTTTCTGCAATTTATCTTTAACTTTGCGGATGCCCAAATTTTAATTGGCTACATTTTTTTATGAATTCCATTTCCGCCTTAAAGGCTCAATTACATCCTGGTCAAAAAGTCGTTATTACAACTCATTTTAACCCAGATTCAGACGCCATCGGTTCAAGTTTAGCTTGGCAGCAATACTTGGTAAAAAAGGGTTTAGACGTCCGAGTGGTCGTTCCATCTGCCCCTTCAGTCAATTTAACTTGGATGACCGGAGCATCTTCCATTTTGAATTTTGAAGAAATAGTGGATAAAATAACCATTGAGGCATTGGTCAAAAATGCAGATTGGATTTTTTGCTTAGATTTTTCAGGAATTCAACGTTTACACGGATTTAGTCATTTAGTGGCTAACGCTCGATGTAAAAAAGTAATCATTGATCACCATTTAGATCCGGAAGATTTTGCAGATTTTTATTACCATAGAACAATTGCGGCCTCTACTTGTGAGTTGATTTATGATTTAATCGTAGAATGGGATGATCATTCATTGATAGACGCGGCAATGGGAGAATGTCTTTACTCCGGTATAATGACAGATACAGGATCATTTAGGCATCCCAACACTACGTCACACGTGCATGAAGTTGTGGCGGAGTTGATTAAGATTGGAGTCAATACCAATCAAGTGCATCGCAAAGTTTTTGATTCAGCGAGTATTGATCGATTAAAATTTTTAGGACATATTTTAGCTAATCGATTGGAATATGTACCAGCTTATCATTTGGCTTTGATGTGGATCACTGCAGAGGATCAGCAACAATTCAATTCTCAGGCAGGAGATACGGAGGGGATTGTCAATTATGGTTTACAGCTTGGCGGAGCCGTTTGGTCCATTTTAATGATCGAAAGGCCGGATGGAATTAAATTTTCTTTTAGGTCAATTGAACCATTTGCAATTAATAAATTTGCTGCTAATTATTTTGAAGGAGGTGGCCATAAAAATGCTTCCGGTGGTCGACTTTCTAAAGGGACTTTAGAACAAGCAAGGAAAAAACTAAATGAAGTGTTACCTTTGCAAATTGAAGAGATAAATCGAGTTAAAAATTTATAAAAATAAACTAAACAAATTAATAAACAGACGTAGGTCAAAACTAAACAATCATGCGTAAACAACTTGGGTTAATTTTATCATCAGCACTTTTATTGGCTGCATGTAACCAAAATAAGGTAGAAGTGATCGATGGAGTGAAGGTTCAAATTCACAGTCACGATGATAAGGCAAAAAAATTAAAAGATGGAGATATCATTACTTTTAATTTAGTAATCAAAAACGGAGCAGATTCTGTTTTACAAGATACTAGAAAAGATGGTAAACCTGGAAAAGGTATGATTCAAGCACCAGCAGGTGCTCCTGGTGCATTCAAAGGTACATTCGAAAATGGTTTGCGTTTATTGTCTTTGGGTGATAGTGCTACTATTTTAGTACCTATCGATAGTTTAATTAAATCTGTTCAAGCTCCTTTGCCTCCATTCTTGAAGCCGGGTACTGATTTGAAATACACGGTGAAAATCACTAAAGTTCAATCACGTGCTGAATTCGAAAAAGAAATGGCGAAAGAAGCTGAGGTTTCGAAAGCGGAGGCTTCCAAAAGATTAGTTGGCGAACCGGCTACCATTGACGCCTTTACTGCTAAATCGGGTAAAGCTTTCCAAAAAACGGCTTCAGGTTTACGTTACTCCATTGAAAAACCAGGTGCAGGTGCTTCTCCAAAGTTAGGAGAGACTTGGTCGGTAAATTACAAGGGAACTTTTATGACAGGCAAAGTTTTTGATGAAGGAAAAGCTGCAGAAATGCCGGTTGGACAAATGATACCTGGTTTTAATGAAGCATTAACTTTATTAAAAGTTGGAGGAAAAGGCACTTTCGTAATTCCTTCTTCTATCGCTTACGGAGACCAAGCAAGAGGACCTATTGAGGCTAATTCTGTATTGGTTTTTGAAATAGAGTTGATTTCTAAGAAATAATTGTTTTGGGGGGATTTTTCCCCCTTTTTATAATAAACAACCATTATAGTCGTTTGTGGGTGTAAAATTGTCTAATAAATATGAGTAAAAGCTATTTTTTCAAAACCCTAATCTTCTTTGGAGGTGTTCTTCTTTTGACTTCTTGTCTGAGTAATGTTGAATTGCAAGATGATGTAAAGGCAAAAGAAAACCAAACACAAATTTTGGCCTATTTTACCAAATTAGGAGTAATTCCTGTGGCCTTAGAAAATGGTGCATTTTATACTGTCACTCAAGCGAACTCCACCGGAGAATTAGCTACTCGAGGGGATTCTTTATTTGTGCATTATGAACTATCTAATTTGAATACCGGAAAAGTGTTAGATAGCACGAACCGAAAAACAAATACTCCTTTGGTTTATCGCTATGGTTTAACAAATCCAGTTTTTGCCAAATTAATGGGTTATTTGAAAGAAGGTGAGCAAGCGACCATGATTATTCCAGGAACTCCTCAAGCATTTGATGGTTTACCTGCTTACACTCCTTTGAAATGTGTGATCAAACAATACAAGGTAATCAGTCAGAATGATAAAATTGATGAACTTATTGCAGCTAAAGGTTGGGTTGTGACGGAAAAATCTACGGATGGTTTGAGATTTATTCGTACAGCAACTGGTACGGGGGATTTAGGAGTTAGTGGGAAGGTAATGATGTTGAAATATACTGGAAGATTTTTGAACGGTGTTGCCTTTGATGGAAATATGGCCAAAACAGATACTTTTAGTGTAACTTTTGGAGGTTCTCAAACCGTGCAAGGATTTCAAAGAAGTATAGAAAAAATGCGCTTAGGGGAAAAGGCGGTGGTTGTATTCCCTTCTACACTCGGCTATGGGGATAAGGGGTCTAGTAGTATTCCTGGTTTTACTCCATTGGTTTTTGAATTGTATTTAACCAAAATAAAATAATAATTATGAAATTTAAACTTTTCGCCTTTTTCGGATTTTGTGTAATCCTTTCTTTAAATAGTTGCTTATCAAATGAAGCAGAAAAAATTTCAGCAAATAATGAAGCCGAAATTCAGAATTACCTGAAATTTAAAAATCTAAGTCCACAAAAAACACCTGAAGGAATGTATTACAGTATTACTGCTTCTAAACCAAGTGGTAAAGTTTTACAGCCGAGTGATTTAGTTAAGATGTATTACAAAATGTCTTTATTAAGTGGTACCGTTCTTGATTCTACGAATAAAGGAAAAAATCAATCCAAAGGTTTTATGTATAATGTTGGAAACAGTATTTTCAACTTACCACTTGGTATGATAAAAGTTGGTGAAAAAGGATATTTTATATTACCTGCTAATTTAGCCTTTCAAGGAACTTCAATTGATGGCCTCCCTGCCTATTCTGTTATTCGTTTGGATATTGAGGTGGAGTCAGCTTTATCTGAGCAACAGCAAATTGATTCAATGGTGGTAAAAAATAATATGTCAGATGCGGTAAAAACCTCAAGTGGCCTAATTTTTAAAAAATTGGTTGTAAATCCAACAGGTACAGAATTAAAAGCGGGAATGACATTTAGCGCAACTTATTTAGGAAGACTAGCTTTTTCTTATTTGCAGCGTGAATCAGGTACCGGTTCAGCAATTATTTATGATTCTAAATTTGATTCAGGCATTTTAACTGGTGCAAGTGGAACGGGGAATTTTATCAAAGGATTTGATGAAGCATTACAGAAAATGCGTGTTGGCGAAAAAGCTCAATTTATCATTCCATCGGCAAACGGATATGGGACAAATGGAAGCGGTACAATCCCGGGTTACGCTCCTTTATATTTTGAAGTTACCTTAACAGCTGCACAATAATTGATATGGATAAATCCATTATTTATTTAGCAACTCAAAATCAGCATAAAGTAGAAGAATTGCTCTCCATGTTTGGGGAGCAATTTTTTATTAAAAGTATTTCAGATTTACCCATTTATGAGGAAATTCCTGAAACGGGTTCAACATTGGCTGAAAACTCAATGCAAAAAGCAAAATACATTGCAGAAAAATTCAATGTTACTTGTTTAGCGGATGATTCTGGTTTAGAAGTGGAGGCATTGCAGGGTGAACCTGGAGTGTATTCTGCGAGGTATGCTGGAATTCCCAAAAATGATCATGCCAATGTAGAAAAATTACTATTGAATTTAAAAAATGTCGTAAATCGAAAAGCTAGATTCGTTACGGTACTGACTTATCACTTTTCAGGGAAATTCTATCAATTTGAAGGGGTGATAAATGGGACAATTGCTTCTGAGCCGAGAGGTACTAATGGATTTGGATACGATCCCATTTTTGTGCCGGAAAATTCAAACAAAACTTTTGCAGAAATGTCTTTGGCCGAGAAGAATTTATTGGCACATCGTGCAAGAGCTTTTAAAAAATTTAGTAATTTTGTCGACGTAGCATTTAAATCTTGAGACAAAATTTAATTAACCACTTAATTTCTTGGATTAAATTCCAAATTATATAAACTTTATTACATTGAAATCAACTATCAAATTCTTTTCGATAATTCTATTGGCACTGTTTTTAGCGCCTAATCTTTCTGCACAACATATTATCAAAGGTCGTGTAACAGATGCCAGTAATGGTGATCCTATTCCTTTTGCTTCCGTTGGCTTAAAGGGCGTGAATGCAGGAACAACTACCAATTTTCAAGGTGAATATTCCCTGAACACGAAATATATGGCGGATTCGCTGTTTGTTTCTTTTGTAGGATATAAAAAAAGAACAAAAAAAATAGATTCCAAAGCGATTAATCAAGAGATTGATTTTCAACTTGATCCAACAAATAGATCCTTGCAGGAAGTTATTGTATATTCAGGAGAAAACCCTGCTTTCAAGATTTTAAGAAACGTAATTAAAAACAAGGAAGTAAATGATCGTAGTAAGTTATCAGCATATGAATACGATTCTTATACCAAAATGGAATTGGATGTAGACAATATATCCGAAAAGATGCGGGAGAAAAAATTCATGAAAGAGATAGAATCTGCCATTAAAAAGTTTGAGAAAATCGCTGGAGAAGACGGAAAACCCGTTATTCCAACCTACATATCAGAAACCATTAGTAAATTCTATTACAAAGAGTCGCCTCAAAGAAAAAAAGAGAAAATTTTAAAAACCAATATCAAAGGAGTAGGTGTAACGGATGGCAGTTTTATTTCACAATTAGTAGGAGGTAATTTATTTGCTAATTATAATTTTTATCAAAATTATGTACCATTTTTTGGGAAAGATTTTGCAAGTCCAATTGGTGAGAATTGGAAGGGGAATTATAAATTTTATTTGAATGATACGACTAATTTGGATGGTAAAGTTTGTTTTCAAATTGATTTTGAACCTAGGAACCCCAAAGATTTGGTTTTTAATGGACAAATTTGGATAGATACCACTAGCTATGCTTTAGTTCAGATTGATGCAACAGTAGACAAAACTGCCAATATAAATTTCATTGATAAGATCAAAATTTCGCAAGAATTAGAACGAACTGAAAATGGAGCTTGGCTTCCGTCTAAGACCCGTTTTTTAATTGATATTGAAGAGTTGACCAAAGGATCAGCTGGTATGTTGTTAAAAATGTATATTTCTAACAAGGATTTTGTTATTAATAAACCTCATCCAACGGAATTTTATGATTTAACTTCAGAGGTTGCCGAGGATGCGAAAGAACCTAATCCGGAATACTGGAAGTTTGCAAGACATGAGTCTCTAAGCAGACAAGATTTATTGGCTTCATCTTTGATTGATTCCGTGAAGAATTTGCCAACAGTAAAAACGTATGTAGAAATTGCTGAATTAATTTTGAGTGGGTATAAAAAATTCAACGATATTGAAGTAGGACCTTATATCAGCAGTTTTGCCGTGAATGCGATAGAAGGAGCTCGATTTCGATTAGGATTTCGAACCAATGCTAATTTTGACAAACATTGGATTTTACGCGGGAATGTGGGTTTTGGAACAAAAGATTTAGTTCCTAAGTATTCTATGGAAGTCAACTATTTGTTTTCCAAAAAGAAGTGGACCATAGCTGGTTTACGGCATAGCTATGATATTGAAAGAGTTGGATTGACATCTGAATTAATAGGTGATAATCGTTTGTTTTATGCTTTTACTAGATTTGGAGCCTTTTCGGGCGCCTTTTTTAGAAGAGAGAGTGAGGCGTTTTTTTCAACAGAAATCACAAAAGGTTTGACGCTTTCCACGTCTGTCAATACTCGATCATTCGATCCTTTATTCCGTTTCCAATATCGTTTAGATCCCGAATTGGGGGTAAATTCTCCAGTGCAAGATTATTTTCAAGAATCTTTTGTCACATTGGAGGCCAGATTTGCTAAAAATGAAACCTTTATTTTAAATGGAAATGAGCGTATTACGATTGCTACAAAGCGAATTCCAGTGATAACGTTGAAATATCAAAGAGGCATAAAAGGTCTTTTTGGGGGGAATTTTAATTATGAAAAAATTACTTTGAAAGCCTATCAAACCTTTCGTTTAGGTATTATCGGTAGATCAGATTATACTTTAACAGCTGGATATACTCCTTCAACTTTACCAGCTCCACTTTTGTTTCCCCATTTAGGGAATGAAACCTTATTCTTTGTTAGAACGGCTTATTCCACCATGAATTATTTTGAATTTGTGAGTGATCGGTACGCAAGTCTGCAATACAATCATAACTTTGAAGGTTTGCTTTTCAACCGCATTCCTTTGATAAATAAGTTGAATTGGCGTTTCATAGCAAGCTCAAATATTTTATTTGGAAGTGAACGCAAAGAAAATCATGATTTAATGAAAGATGTCAATAAGCCCATTAGATCTAAATTTTTGGATCAATATGCATTCGATTCTTTAGATCCCACAAAGCCGTTTGTCGAAGTAGGATATGGTATTGATAATATTTTCAAAATTTTACGTATTCAAGCATTTCATCGTTTAACTTATTTGGATCATGAAAAAGCAAATGCTTTTCGTATCATGGCGGCTATAAATTTCTCATTTTAATTCAAATTGGTATATTATTAAGAAGAAAATTTAACGATTTCAAGAATATTTTTCAACTTCTTGATTTTACATTTTTCACGAACTATATTTGATCTTCATTGCTCACATTAGGAATGGATCTAAAATAGAATTATGCTTAATATTGTTCTTATAGTTGTTCTATCTTCCATCAGTTATTTATTGGGGTCAATTCCTACAGCAATCTGGTATGGGAAAACCTACCACGGCATTGATATCCGGACTTTGGGTAGCGGAAATGCTGGAGCAACTAATACGTTTAGAGTTTTAGGGAAAAAGGCTGGCTCGATTGTGTTATTTTTTGATGCTTTGAAGGGATTTGTCTCAACTGCGATGGCTGCGGTTTTATATCACTTTCATTACGTAGATTGGCAAATGTGCGTTACACTAAAAATCTTGTTTGGTTTTTTAGCTGTCATCGGTCATTTACTCCCCATTTTTTCTGGTTTTAAAGGTGGAAAAGGTGTTGCTACATTATTAGGAATGATTCTTGCTTTGCACCCTGAAGCTGCATTTGTAAGTATTATTATTTTCTTAGTTGTTTTTCATTTTTCCCATTATGTTTCCTTGGGGTCCATGGTCGCTTCTTTATCTTTTCCTTTTTTAATGATATGTAAAGTATTTGGAGAAGAAATTCCGCTATTGATTTATTTTGGTTTTTTTGTTTCTTTTTTAGTGTTTTTTACCCACAGAAAAAACATTCAACGAATTTTTGAAGGAACTGAAAATCGCATGTATCTTATCGCTAAAAAGAGACAAAATCCTAGTTAAAACCCTTATATTTGTGCGTTAATTATCAAATTTCCGTTCAAATGAATCTTACTCAATCCTACATAGAATCCAATAAAGACCGTTTTTTGTCTGAATTATTGGATTTATTGAAAATCCCTTCTATTTCCGCTGATCCTGCTTACGCGAATTCTGTTCGTCAGGCTGCTCAATGGATTGCTAATCATTTAAAGCAAGCGGGTGCCGATGAGGTACGTTTGGAGGAAACTGCGGGATTTCCCATTGTTTATGGTGAAAAAATGATTGATCCAAATGCTCCAACGGTGTTGGTTTATGGCCATTATGATGTCCAACCAGCAGATCCTTTAGATTTATGGGATATCCCACCATTTGAGCCTGTTATTAAGGATGGCGTTATTTATGCGAGAGGAGCATGTGACGATAAAGGACAAATGTTTATGCATATTAAGGCATTTGAAGCCATGTTGGCAACAAATACCTTGGCTTGTAATGTGAAATTCATGATTGAAGGGGAAGAAGAAATAGGTTCTAATAACCTATCTACTTTTGTTACTAGTCACAAAGAATTATTACAGGCCGATGTGATTCTGATTTCAGATACCGCTATTGTGGCCAATGATATTCCTTCTATTGATGTTGGATTACGTGGATTGAGTTATTTGGAAGTAAGTGTTCAGGGACCCAATCGAGATTTACACTCTGGTGTTTATGGCGGAGCGGTTGCTAACCCAATTAATATTTTATGTGAAATGATTGCATCCTTACATGATGAATTCAATCAAATTAATATTCCTAACTTTTATGAAGATGTAATAGATGTAAGTGCTGCTGATCGAGCTGCAATGGCACAAATACCTTTTGAGTTGGAAGCTTATCAACATGATTTAGGTATACAATCTGTTTATGGTGAGAAGGGATTCTCAAGCATTGAAAGAGCTTCCATTCGCCCAACCTTGGATGTGAATGGTATTTGGGGAGGTTACATTGGAGAAGGTGCTAAAACGGTATTGCCTTCTATGGCTCATGCTAAAATTTCTATGCGCTTAGTCCCTAATCAATCTTCAGAAAAAATTACACAACTATTTACTGATCATTTTTTATCTATTGCGCCTAAAGGCGTGAAAATCACTGTGACTCCTCACCACGGAGGTGAAGCTTATTTGATGCCTACCGATAGCATCGCATATCAAGCAGCTAATGAAGCTATGGCGGAAACTTTTGGAAAGGAGCCAATTCCAACAAGAGGCGGTGGAAGTATTCCAATAGTAGCATTATTCGAAAAAGAATTAGGCGTAAAATCCATATTAATGGGCTTTGGTTTGGATTCTGATGCCATCCATTCTCCTAATGAGCACTTCGGATTATTTAATTTTTACAAAGGAATTGATACAATTCCAGTATTTTTTCAAAATCTTAAAAAGTTATCTCAATCCTAATGCTTACTGAAAATTTAACACTTTTAGCAACTGAATCCAGTTCAAAATATGAGAATTTGGAGCAACAATCGGTCATGGAATTATTGACTAATATCAATAATGAAGATAAAACTGTTGCACTTTCTGTGGAAAAAATCATTCCTAGTATCGCCAAATTGGTGGAGCAAATTATACCCAGGATGAAAAAGGGTGGAAGACTATTTTATATAGGAGCGGGAACAAGTGGCCGATTAGGTATTTTAGACGCCTCTGAATGTCCACCAACTTATGGCGTGCCTTTTGATTGGGTGATTGGTATCATTGCAGGTGGAGATGGAGCCATTCGTAAGGCAGTGGAGAATGCGGAAGATGATATTGAGCAAGCTTGGAAAGATTTACAAGCCTTTGATATCAATGAATTGGACACTGTGGTTGGAATTGCCGCATCTGGTAGAACTCCATATGTTATTGGAGGACTAAATACTGCTAATGCAAACAATGTATTGACGGGTTGTATTGTTTGCAATGAAGGCAGTTTAGTTGCAAAAGAAGCGAAGTTTCCTATTGAGGTAGTAGTTGGTTCCGAATTTGTTACCGGAAGCACACGTATGAAGTCGGGCACAGCCCAGAAGCTAGTTTTGAATATGATTTCTACTTCTGTCATGATACAATTAGGCAGAGTAAAAGGTAATAAAATGGTTGATATGCAACTGAGTAATCATAAATTGGTTTTAAGAGCCATTCGAATGGTGAAGGAATCAATTGGTGTATCAGATGAGTACGCAGCCGATTTATTAGAAAAGCATGGAAGCGTCAGGCTTGCCATCGATGCCTATCATTCCCTTAAATAATCAATTATTTTTAAATATTCGGCATTAAAAGGACTGAAATTACCTTGAAATGCTTTAAATTGCTTTAAAATTTAACATTTAATACTCATGAAAAAGATATCTAAACTTATTGTTGCTGTTTCTTTGGGAATATTTGCTTTTGGATTTCAAGCAAAGGCGGAAGATTTTCCAGAGGAAATTAAACCTTTAATGCAAAAATACACTTGTTTTGCTTGCCATAAAGTAGATGCTCGTTTAGTAGGCCCTGCTTACAAAGATGTTGCAAAAAAGAAATACAGCGTGGATAAAATTATTGCTTTAATGGCTAAACCTCAGCCTTCTAATTGGCCAGGATATCCACCTATGGCACCCATGACAGTTCCGAAGGAAGATGCAATTAAAATTGCCAAATTCATTAATTCGTTGAAATAACTACATTTCTCTTACATAAAAAAGCCCTTGAATTTTCAAGGGCTTTTTTATTATTCGATGACCATTTATTTTTTCTTAGCAGGGACTTTTTTCTCTACTTTCTCTATTTTCTCAGCTTTTTCTACTTTTACTTTGGGAGCTTTCTCTGCTTTTGGTTCAGGTATTTTCTCAGCTGTTTTGAAAATTTCAGGTGTATTATTCACTAAAATTATGTACCAACTTAAAATTTTCTTGATATCCGATGCATAGACACGATCTGCATCATAGTTTGGGGCAACCTCTGCAATCGTTGCAAAAAGCTCAATATCCGTTGCTTTTTTAGGTTCAATACTTAATTTTCCATTGAATTTTTCATGAAGAGAATTAAACAGTTCAGCCAAAGGTAATGTACTATCTTGGTGATCATTTAGATAAAGTGAAATATCTTTCAAAACAGAAATTCTTGTTTGGCCACTTACTACAGAACGTTGCTTTAACTGATCCAAAGTTTCCACAATTACACCTGTTCTCGTTGGTTTTAACACCTTGTATAATCCACTTTTCCCAGAAATATGGGCGATTTCGTTTAATAATTCCATATTATTTTAATGTTTCGGATGCAAAAATATTATTATTTACCTGATTTAAAGGGAGAAGTTTGAATTAATTCTGAAATACTTGCTAAAATTTCTTCCCTTCCTTTGTGTTTTTCTGCCGAGGTAATGAAAATTTCGGGCAAACTTTCCCATGATTCTAACAGAAAGGATTGATAGAAATGGACATTTTCATCGATTTGTTTTTGTGATAATTTGTCAGATTTGGTGAATACGATATAAAAGGGGACTTGCTCTTCCACCATTCGATTCATAAAGGCGATATCAACATCCTGAGGTTTTAATCGGATATCAACTAATAAAAATAAGCAAGTTAGATTTTCTCTTTTAAAGAGATAATCAAAAATCATTTTTTCAAATTCTCTTCTTTTTTCCTTACTAACTTTGGCATATCCATAACCGGGTAAATCGACCAAGTACCAATTGTCATTGATTAAAAAATGGTTAATTAATTGCGTTTTACCTGGAGTTTGTGAGGTTTTTGCGAGTCCTTTTTGGAATGTAATGGAATTAATCAAGGATGATTTACCAACATTAGATCGTCCTATAAAGGCAAACTCGGGCATATGAGCAGGCGGGCATTTCACATAATCTGTATTACTTGTAATGAATTTGGCACTTTTAACCTGCATAGCTAGAATGAAATTTGAGACATAAAGATAAGGATTATTTAGGCAAGATGACGAAATAGAAATTTTGTTTGCTTCAGCTTTCTTTGGTATTTTTGTACTTTGAAAAAAATATGGAAGTACTAAAAAATGATCGATTGCTTCGTGCAGCTAAAGGATTGGAAGTAGATCAGGTACCTGTTTGGGTGATGCGACAAGCGGGTCGTATTTTGCCTGAATACCGGGAAGTGAGAGCCAAAGCAGGTTCATTCATTGGTTTGGCCACCAATCCAGAAATGGCTGCGGAAGTAACTTTACAGCCGGTTGATCGCTTTGGAGTAGATGCTGCTATCATTTTTTCCGATATTTTAGTTGTGCCTGAAGCCATGGGATTGCCCTATTTGATGGAGGAGCAGAAAGGCCCAGTATTTCCAAAAGTCATTCGATCTTTGAAAGATTTAGATGCATTAAAAGAGGCTAATCCGGAAGAGGATTTGAAATATGTCCTGGATGCAATAAAGATTGTTAAAAAGGAATTAGCAGGTCGAGTTCCTTTGATTGGTTTTGCGGGAGCTCCTTTTACTATATATTGTTACATGGTAGAAGGGAAAGGTTCAAAAACATTCTCTCAAGCAAAGAAAATGTTGTATGCGGAACCTCAATTGGCGCATCAATTGTTACAAAAAATTACTGGTTCAACCATTTCATATTTAAAAGCGCAAATTTTGGCGGGCGCAAATTTGGTACAAATTTTTGATTCATGGGCAGGTATTTTATCTCCTCAACAATACAGTGAATTTTCAACTCCTTATTTAAAGCAAATTTGTAATGCCATCTTAGATGTGCCTGTAACCTTGTTTGCAAAAGGTGCCTTCTTTGCTCGTTCGGAAATGGCTCAACTGAACTGTGCAACCATCGGTTTGGATTGGAACATGGACATCAAAGAATCCAGAAATTTGGTAGGACCGAACAAAACTTTACAAGGTAATCTTGACCCTTGTGCCCTTTATGGTGATTTTGCAACAATCAAAAATGAAACAACCAAGATGCTCAAGCAATTTGGTAAAGAAAGATACATCGCCAATTTGGGCCATGGAGTTTATCCGGATATCGACCCTGATAAAGTGCAGTGCTTTGTGGATACTGTGCAGGCTTTTTAAATTATGAATTATGAATTATGAATTATGAATGTGCAATCACAATTTATACCTCACAATTAATAATTCATAATCAATAACTTACTTCACGCTATAATTTGGTGCTTCTTTAGAAATACTTACATCATGTGGGTGACTTTCTTTTACTCCAGCAGAAGTAATTTTTACAAATTTAGCTTGTTGCATGGTTTCAATATTAGCTGCTCCACAATAGCCCATTCCAGCTTTTAAGCCGCCAACCATTTGGTAAATGATTTCAGTAACTGATCCTTTAAATGGAACACGCCCAACAATTCCCTCAGGAACTAATTTTTTGATATCGTCTTCTGCATCCTGGAAATATCGATCTTTCGAACCATCTTCCATCGCTTCTAAGGATCCCATACCTCGGTATGATTTGAATTTTCTACCTTCTAAAATGATCATTTCACCCGGTGCTTCATCTGTTCCTGCTAACAATGAACCGATCATTACCGTACTAGCGCCAGCTGCAATGGCTTTGGCAATATCTCCAGAAAAGCGAATTCCTCCATCAGCAATCACTGGCACACCATAGCCCTCTAAGGCTTTGGCTGCTTCATAAACTGCTGTAAGCTGAGGCATTCCTACTCCCGCGATGATTCGTGTGGTACAAATACTTCCTGGGCCAACGCCTACTTTGACTGCATCTGCGCCTGCTTCAGCCAAAGCCTTAGCGGCTTCTCCGGTGGCAATATTTCCGACAATTACATCTAAATTAGGAAAGTTTTTCTTGACCGATTTTAAGGCATCAATGACTCCTTTAGAGTGCCCATGAGCTGTGTCAATACTAATTACGTCAACTTCAACCTTAACCAAAGCCGCAACGCGGTCCAATAAATCAGGTGTTACTCCAACAGCAGCTCCAACACGTAAACGACCCAACGGATCTTTGGATGCATTGGGATGACTTTTTCTTTTTAAAATATCTTTATAGGTAATTAGTCCAATCAATGTGTTGTTTTTATCAACGATTGGAAGCTTTTCAATTTTATGTTCTTGTAAAATACTTTCGGCTTCCTCCATGCTGATACCTTCTTTCGCAGTAATAAGATTCGATTTTGTCATAATCTCAGCTACCGGACGAGTTGTTTGTTTTTGAAAACGAAGATCTCTGTTGGTTAAAATGCCGACTAATTTTCCATCTGCATCAATGACCGGTATACCACCAATTTTAAATTCACGCATCATCCTTTGTGCATCACCCAAAGTTTGGTGATCCAATAAAGTAACAGGATCGATAATCATTCCTGATTCCGAACGTTTCACTTTTCTTACTTGTGCAGCTTGCTGCTCAATGCTCATATTTTTGTGGATAATACCGATTGCTCCCTCTTGCGCCAAAGCAATAGCCAAGTCTGCTTCTGTAACCGTGTCCATGGCTGCAGAAACAATAGGAATATTCAATGTGATATTTTTGGTCAGACGAGATTGGGTACTTACTTCTCTTGGTAAAACTTCTGAATAGGCAGGAAGTAACAATACGTCATCGTACGTTAGCGCTTCAAAAAGGAATTTGTTGGAATCTAGCATGGCAAATAATTTGAATGGGTAATGGTAACAATGTTGATGTCAGGGGATCATACCCTTATTTGCTGGACAAAATTACGAAATTTTTTTTGTAATTTTTCGATTATGTTTAAAAAAAATAGGCTTATCACTTTTGTACTCTTGTTGAGTTATTATTCAACTTATGCTCAATACAAGAAATACACTTACGAAACCGGTAAAATGGGTTCTCCATTTCGAGTGATTGTGTCGACACAAGATAGTATAGGATTGGGTAGTAAAATACAAAAAGCCTTTGATTTGGCAGAGAATCTAGAAAATCAATTAAGCGATTATCGAGCCAATTCAGATGTCAGTCATGTCAATTCCTTGGCTGGTAAAGGAGTATTTTATCCAATCCCATCTGAATTTAAAGAAATTCTATTAGAATCTATTCGAGCAAAAAAAATGACGGCTGGTGCATTAAATGTTTTTGCAGGTAAATTGGTTAAAGAATGGCGAAATACCCGAATCACAAAGTTGGTTCCTGATTCCTTGAATTTAGTGAAAATTAGCAAAGATATTTCGGGGGAATGTGTAGAGTTTTCTAAAGACAGCGCAGCAATTCGTTTAATCAATTTATCATGTCAATTGGATTTTGGTTCTATGGGGAAGGGGTTTGTTGCTCAAAAGGTCTTGGATTATTTACTTCAAATGGATTTGCCAAATGTAATGGTTGATGCTGGGGGTAAAATTGTTTGTACACAGGTAAATGAGCAAGGCGAAGAATGGAAAGTAGGTTTAGAATTACCTCAAAGTAAAAACTTAGCTTCTAATTATTTAAAAGTGAAAAATACATCTTTGGCCACATCGGGTAAAACCTACCAATTTGTACGAGTAAATGGAAAGGAATATTCGCATGTTTTAGATCCAACTACTGGCTGGGCATTAACTCATGCAAGATCCGCAACCGTTATTTTGAAGGATGGATCTGTGTCAGATTGGTTGGCAACTGCGGCAACAATTATGGAAATAGAAAAATTAAAGGAAATAATAAGTTATTTTAAAGACCTAAAAATTTTGGTTTGGGAAAACAAATCAGGTAAATTGGAAATTATTTATAACAAAGAAGTTTTGTAAGCAATGAATTGCCACCCAATTAGATTTTTGTTCTTGGTTAGTTTTGTTTTTTTTACTCATTCATTAATTGGGCAAAAAATCAGTTCCTATACACAAGAAATTCCTCAATCTGATGTTAAATTTGATATGATTGCTTTGCCTTCAGGCGTTTACAACAAGCAGGTCATGCAGTCTTTTTGGATAGGCAAAACAGAAGTAACCTATGATGAATACCAATTGTTTTTTGAGGAAGAAAGAGATCCTGCTCCTAAACCTCCCGTAGAAGGTCCTGATGCAATTACAAGGCCGAGTCCTCCATACATTGATTTCACCTTAGGCATGGGAAAGGTCGGGGGATTCCCAGCCAACTCCATGCAACATTTTGCTGCCATTATGTATTGTAAGTGGTTATATGCCAAAACGAAAGTTTTTTATCGTTTACCAACTGAAGCAGAATGGGAATATGCCTTTGAAATGGGAAGTAAAAATATTCTAACAAGTAATCTTGTTGAATATGCTTGGTTTTCCGAAAATTCAGGAAATAAATATGTTAAAGTGGCGCAAAAAAAGCCGAATGATTTAGGAATTTATGATATGTTAGGAAACGTATCAGAATGGGTTTTGGACCATTACCAAGAAAAGCGTAGTTTTTTGAATCCTAATGAAGCCGTCTTTGTCGATAAATATGCTGATGCTGTTGTAAAAGGTGGTAATTTTCAGACAGAGAAAAAAGACTTGACTAGTCAATATCGAATGCCTGCTGACCCAATTTGGAACAGAAGGGATCCACAAATACCTAAAAGTAAATGGTGGAATGCCGATGCACCATTTGTTGGATTTAGAATTGTTAGGCCTTTAAATCAGCCGACCGAGGCAGAAGTGAGGGTCTTTTTTGCCAAATATTTAGATGAATAATTTTAAACCTTTTAATATATTATGAAAAATACAAGAAGAGATTTTGTTAAAAAAACTGGCTTGATAACCAGCGGACTAGCGATGGCACCTTGGTTGTCAAATGTAAGTTTTTCTCAAAGTAACGTCAACGATACCATCAAAGTTGCTTTGATTGGTTGCGGTGGTAGAGGTACAGGAGCGATTGTTCAAGCTCTTTCAACCAAAGAAAATATTCAATTGGTCGCTATGGCGGATGTTTTTAAAGATAGGTTGGATGGATGTTATAAAAGTTTAATGACATCAAGAGAAAAGGATAAATCCTTGAAAGCCACTCCTGTTAGTCAGAAGGTGAATGTGCCAGAAGATCATAAATTTGTGGGATTTGATGCTTACAAAAAAGCCATGGAATTAGCTGATGTGGTGATTTTGTCCACTCCTCCCGGATTCAGACCTTACCATTTTGAGGAAGCTGTTAAACAAGGCAAGCAAATCTTTATGGAAAAGCCCGTTGCAACAGATCCTGCAGGAGTGCAGCGAGTGTTAGCAGCAGCAAAAATTGCAAAAGAGAAAAAGTTAAACGTAGTAGTGGGCCTACAAAGACATTATCAAAATTCTTATCGGGAATTAATGAAGCGTGTTCAAGATGGCCAAATTGGAGATATTGTTTCAGCTTCTTGTTGGTGGAACAATGATGGAGTTTGGGTAAAGCCTAGAACAGCAGGTCAAACTGAAATGGAGTATCAGTTGAGAAACTGGTATTATTTCAATTGGATTTGTGGAGATCATATTACAGAACAACACATTCACAACATTGATGTCATTAACTGGGCAAAAAATGGATATCCAGTAAGTGCAAGGGGAACAGGTGGTCGAGAGGTTAGAAAAGGAAAAAATTATGGCGAAATCTTTGATCATCATATTGTTGAATTTGAATATGCAGATGGAACAATTTTGAATAGCCAATGTAGACATATTCCAGGTACCTGGACAAAAGTTGATGAGTTATTAATTGGTACGAAAGGTAAGGTGGAATTTGATTCGGCAAAACTTTCTGATTCGAAGGGTAATTTGAAATATGGTTTTGATAAAGCCAAGTTAGAAAATAATCCTTATCAAACGGAACATGATGAATTATGGGCTGAAGTGGCAGCTGGAAATTATAAGTTTGCTGATGCAGAAAATGGCGCATATTCAACGATGACGTCCATTTTAGGCCGTATGGCAACGTATTCTGGACAAGTAATCGAGTGGGATAAAGCGATTAATTCTGGTTTGAGTATTGCGCCAAAGAGTTTTACTTGGGATGCTGACATGCCATTGAAACCAGATGAGAATGGATTGTATCCAGTAGCGGTACCAGGAAAAACAAAGTATTTTTAAGAAAAACGCTTCAAATTTAGATTTTAGTAAGTAAATTGCGGCTTAATTTTTCATGCCTAATAATATGAATTACCAGCCTCAAGATTTCTTGCCCATTTTTGTGCAAATAGCAGCAGCTTTAGCATTCATTGTTTTGACCATGGTGGTGACGCATTCACTAGGTCCAAAACGACATTCTGAAAAGAAAGATGATTCTTTTGAATGTGGAATTGAATCTGTGGGTGATGCTAGGACACCTATTTCAATCAAATATTTTTTAGTAGCGATTTTGTTCGTGCTATTTGATATTGAAATTGTGTTCATGTATCCATGGGCGGTGAATTTTAAGGCATTATCTTGGACAGGCTTTTGGGACATGCTCGTGTTTATGGGATTGCTATTATTAGGATTTATTTACGTGATAAAAAAAGGTATTTTAAAGTGGGAGAAATAAACTCTTCCACTTTTTTTATAGATAGATTTCAGAAAAGAAAAAATATGAGCGATTCAACTGTCAATATTATAGAAGCTCCAGCAGGTGTAGAAGGGCAAGGATTCTTTGCAACAAGTTTGGATTCTTTGGTGGGTATGGCAAGAGCCAATTCACTTTGGCCTCTTCCATTTGCAACTTCATGCTGTGGTATTGAGTTTATGTCAACAATGGCTTCTCATTACGATTTAGGTCGTTTTGGAGCAGAGCGTTTAAGTTTTTCAGCTCGCCAAGCGGATGTTTTGATGGTAATGGGTACCATTGCTAAAAAAATGGCTCCAGTTGTAAAGCAAGTTTATTTACAAATGGCTGAACCTAGATGGGTAATTGCGGTGGGAGCTTGTGCATGTTCAGGTGGTATTTTTGATACCTATTCGGTTTTACAAGGAATCGACCGCATCATTCCTGTGGATGTTTATGTGCCTGGTTGTCCGCCAAGACCTGAGCAAATTTTAGATGGCTTCATGGAAATTCAAGAGTTAGCTAGAAAAGAATCAACACGTCGAAGAAATGAACCTGAATACAAAGCTTTATTAGCCTCGTACGGTATTGAATAAATTGAATAAGTAATAGAAGCATGGAAAAAGTGAGTAATCAACAAATCATCGAAGCACTTCAAACTCAGTTCGGGGAAAATTCGATTTATGGATTAGGTGAATCGCATGGTACTTTACAATTAACTACTTCAGTTGATTCAATTGTGCCTATGCTTCATTTTTTATATCAACATCCGATATTGAAATTTCAATTTTTGACTGATTTAGCTGGAATTCATTTTCCAGATGCAAAAGGTCAAGAATTAGGAGTGATTTATCATTTGCATAGTTTGGAAAACAATGTTCGTTTATGGATTAAGGCTTATGCACCGATTGAAAATCCGAATTTCCCAACCATTACAGGCTTGTACGCAACGGCTAATTGGATGGAGAGGGAAGCCTTCGATTTTTATGGAATTATTTTCGAAGGGCATCCTAATTTAACACGTATTCTAAACGTGGATGATATGGATTATCACCCGATGCGGAAAGAATATCCTTTGGAAGACGCCACGCGTCATGATAAAATTGATGAATTATTTGGTAGATAAACTACTTGAAAATAGCTAATATGTCTGAAGTAGCCTTAGTAACAAACCCTAACGTAGGATTAGATAAATCACAAAAAGGAGGTCCTTATGTGAATGATTTATCTACGTTAAATTTAGGTCCCACACACCCTGCAACCCATGGAATTTTTCAGAATATTCTGACCATGGACGGTGAAACAATTGTAGATGCTGAACAAACAGTAGGTTACATTCACCGAGCTTTCGAAAAGATTGCTGAAAGAAGACCTTTTTATCAAATTACGACCTTGACTGATCGTATGAATTATTGTTCTTCCCCTATCAATAATATGGGATGGCACATGACGGTAGAAAAGCTTTTGGGTATTGAAGTTCCGAAGCGCGCTCAATACATGCGTGTTATCATGATGGAATTGGCTCGTCTGGCGGATCACATTGTTTGTAATTCCGTGCTTGCAGTTGATACAGGTGCTTTAACAGGCTTTTTATATGTTTATCAGTGGAGAGAGCACATTTATGAAATTTATGAGGAATTGTGTGGCGCTCGATTAACTACCAACATGGGTCGTTTTGGTGGAATGGAAAGAGATTTTACTCCAGTAGCCATAGAAAAAATCAAAGTATTATTAGCGGGTTTGCCTAAAGGATTAAAAGAGTTTGAAGGGCTTGTCATGCGTAATCGAATTTTTATGGATCGTACCCAAAATGTTGGGGCCATTTCTGCCGAAAGAGCTTTGAATTATGGTTTTACAGGTCCTAATTTGAGAGCAGCCGGAGTAGATTACGATGTTCGTGCATTGAATCCATATTCCTCTTATGAAGATTTTGAATTTGATGTTCCTGTTGGAACCAAAGGTGATACGTATGATCGTTTCATGGTTCGTGAGGAGGAAATGTGGCAAAGTTTACGAATTATTCAGCAAGCATTGGATAATTTACCTGAAGGAGCTTATCATGCCGACGCACCTCATTATTATTTGCCAGATAAGCAAGATGTGTATAAAAACATGGAAGCTTTGATTTACCATTTCAAAATTGTCATGGGCGAGATAGATGCTCCTGTTGGAGAGGTTTATCATTCGGTTGAAGGAGGAAATGGCGAGTTAGGTTTTTATTTGGTTTCTGACGGAGGAAGAACGCCTTATCGTTTGAAATTTAGACGTCCTGGTTTTATTTACTACCAGGCATTTCCAGAAATGATTAAAGGCTCCAATCTATCGGATGCAATTGTGACAATGTCATCAATGAATGTGATAGCTGGCGAGTTAGATACATAATATTATAAACTTACATGGAAGTTAAGAATAACATAGTATTCCCAGCTGAAACGTTGGAATTGGTTAAAAAAATCATTGCACGTTATCCAGAAGGAAAACACAAATCGGCTTTATTGCCCATTCTTCATTTGGCACAAGCTGAATTTAAATGGTGCAGTTCAGAGGTAATGGATTATGTGGCTTCATTATTGGATATCTCTGCTATCGAAGTTTACGAAGTGGCAACTTTTTACACGATGTTCCATTTGGAACCTGTGGGAGACCATGTGATTGAATATTGCCGAACAGGCCCTTGTTGCTTAATGGGTGGCGTTGAGGTGTATGATCACTTGAAAAAGCGTTTAGGGATTGAGACAGGAGAAACAACAAAAGACGGTAAATTCACCATCAAGGAAGTGGAGTGTTTGGCCGCTTGTGGTTGGGGACCTGTATTCCAAATCAGAGAAAAATATTACATGAATTTAACGAAGGAAAAAGTCGATCAAATCATTGATGAACTTGGAAACTAATCGAGGATGAAAATATTAACCGAACATATTGACGTACCAGGCATTGAAACCATTGATGTTTTTATCAAAAATGGTGGATACAAAGCGGTAGAAAAAGCCTTGAAAAAAATGACTCCAGATGAAGTAACCGAAGAGGTGAAAAAATCTGGTTTGAGAGGAAGAGGCGGCGCAGGTTTCCCTATGGGCATGAAATGGTCATTTTTAGCCAAACCTGAAGGTGTTCCTCGTTATTTGGTCTGTAATGCGGATGAATCTGAACCGGGAACATTCAAAGATCATTATTTGATGTGGAAATCGCCTCATACCTTGCTTGAGGGGATGATTGTTTCCAGCTTTGCTTTGGGAGCTAATACTTCCTACATCTACGTGAGGGGTGAATTAATGTATGTCATTCAGATTTTGGAAAAAGCAATCCAAGAAGCCTATGACAAAGGGTTTTTAGGTAAAAATATTTTAGGTTCAGGTTATGATTTGGACCTTTTCGTTCAACCAGGTGGCGGGGCTTATATTTGTGGAGAAGAAACCGCCTTGTTGGAATCTTTGGAAGGTAAAAGAGGGAATCCTCGTAATAAACCTCCTTTTCCTGCGGTGAAAGGATTATGGCAATGCCCAACAGTGGTGAATAACGTAGAATCTATTGCTGCAACCTCTTGGATCGTTAATAACGGTGGTGATGCTTATGCGGCCATTGGAGTGGGTAGAAGTACGGGGACTAAGTTGATATCCGCATCTGGACATATTCGTAAACCTGGTGTTTATGAAATTCCTTTGGGAATTACCGTAGAAGATTTTATTTATTCAGATGAGTGGTGCGGTGGAATTCGAGATGGACATAAATTGAAGGCAGTTGTTGCAGGTGGTTCATCTGTACCTATTTTACCCGCTGAATTAATTTTAACGACGACCGCAGGAGAAAAAAGATTAATGACCTATGAATCCTTGTCAGATGGTGGATTTGTTTCTGGAACCATGTTAGGATCAGGAGGATTTGTTGTGATGGATGAAACGGCTTGTATTGTTCATAATACCTTGACATTTGCTCGTTTTTATCACCATGAATCGTGTGGACAATGTTCCCCTTGCAGAGAGGGAACAGGTTGGATGGACAAAGTTTTGAAGCGTATTGAGCATGGTCAAGGAAGAAAAGAGGATATTGATTTATTGGTGGATGTTGCTAAAAAAATTGAGGGAAATACGATTTGTCCTTTAGGAGACGCTGCTGCATGGCCTGTAGCTGCTGCGATTCGACATTTTAGAGATGAATTTGAGTGGCATATTGAGCATCCAGAAGCTGCAACAAAAGAAGGCGCGGTATTTATGCGACCGGGTGCAAGTTGGACTTTGTGATAAATAGAAATTGTAACTATGTCAACTTCTAAGGTGCTTTTTGTGAGTCATGATGCAAATATTGCAGGCGCTCAAAGAATACTGTTGCATATTTTACAATATCGAGCAAAACAAGGAGTTGAGTCTTTGTTGCTATTAGGAGCAGGAGGAGATTTGAGATCCGAATTTGAAAAAGTAGTAAAAATAATTGATTGGCCGAAAGAGGTGGATCAAGAATCTATATTTAAAAAAATAGCGAAGAAAACACCATTAAAAAAAGTGTTATCTCCCAATCAGAAAGACTTTCGGTTGGGTTTGAGAGAAGTTCAGTCTGCTTTAGAAAAATTTAAACCAGATATTATTTTTTCAAATACCATAGCAAATGGTAAAATGCTAGAATTTCTTCCATTCTTGAATAAACCTTTTTTGGTTTACATTCACGAAATGCAAAATTCAATTTTGAAGTATAGTAGTCAGAATGAAACAAGCTATCAATTAACCCAATCCGCCCACTTATTAGCTGGATCGGATTCTGTTAAGCAAAATTTGATTGATTCGTTTCAAGTAGATTCAAACAAAATATCCGTCATTCCTTCATTGATTGATTGTGAAAAATTAGGTTCTTTGTTTGAGTCGATTGATCGAAAAGCAGTCAGGGAAGAATTGAATATTCCACAAGATGCTGTAGTAATTGGCGGTTGTGGTTTAGCTGAATGGAGAAAAGGGGTTGATCTATTTATTCAAGTAGCTTCGATGGTTTTAAAAGTAAATCCCTCGGTCTATTTTGTTTGGGTAGGACATGAAAAAAATGAGGCTTATGATCAATTTCAACATGATTTAAAACAAATTGGGATAGATCAACAGGTGAAAATTTTAGGTCCAATTGTCAACCCACAGCAGGTAACGGCTTGTTTCGATATTTTCTTTTTATCGTCTCGAGAGGATCCTTATCCTTTGGTGATGTTGGAAGCGGGTATGAATAAAAATCCAATTGTTTGCTTTGATAAAACAGGAGGGGTGGTTCATTTTATTGAAAAGTATCCAGAATTGATTGTTCCTTATTTGGATTTAGAAAAGGCTAAAGAGGTTATTTTGGATTTGGTTGAAAATAAAGAGAAAAGAATTGAATTAGGTGAAAAAATTAAAATAGAATCATTGAAACACGATTTAACTATTTTAGGACCTATCATTAATATAAAAATTGAAGAGTTTTTGAATAATAATTTCGATCTATAAAGAATGAAAGTTACCATAGACAATATCACGATTGAGGTGGAACCTGGCACCACCATCATGCAGGCAGCTCGCCAAATAGGTCCTGAAATAGCACCTCCAGCGATGTGTTATTATGAACCGTTGCAGGGTTCAGGTGGCAAATGCCGCGCTTGTTTAGTGAAAGTGACACAAGGTTCTGAAAAAGATCCTCGACCCATGCCCAAATTAGTCCCTGCTTGTATTACTTCTGTCCAAGACGGAATGGTGGTTGAAAATACCGTAAGTGAGCAAGTACTTGAAACTCGTAAAGGTATTGTCGAGTTTTTATTATTAAATCATCCCTTGGATTGTCCCGTTTGTGATCAAGCTGGCGAATGTCATTTACAAGATTTTTCTTTTGAACATGGCGTTTCTACTACTAGAACTCATGAAGAAAGAAATACATTTGAGCCTACTAATTTAGGACCCAATATTCAATTGAACATGAATCGTTGTGTCTTGTGCTACCGTTGTGTTTATACAGCGGATCAAATAACAGATGGCCGTGTTCATGGTGTCATGAACCGTGGAGATCATGCTGAAATCAGTACTTATATTGAAAAAGCAATTGACAATGATTTTTCAGGAAATGTGATTGACGTATGCCCAGTTGGTGCATTAACCGATAAAACTTACCGTTTTAAAAGTAGAGTTTGGTTTTCTAAACCATTTGATGCCAATTGTGAATGCGAGAAATGTTCTGGAAAAGTTACACTTTGGTACAAAGGAGAAGAGGTGATTCGGGTAACGGGTAGAAAAAATGTGTGGGGAGAGGTGACGGATTTTATTTGTAATACCTGTCGCTTTGATAAAAAGAAAACTTCTGATTGGAACATTGAAGGGCCAACCAAGGTATCGCGTCATTCGGTGATTTCTGCTAACAAATATGGAGCCAATCTAATTACACCAGCCTTTCCGATTATACAAGCTGCTCGTGATTACAAATTGATTGATGATGATAGAGATCGCAGTTTTATAACGAATTCGGCCAATTTATTAAATGAGAAAAAATAATGGAAATTTTCAATGCTATTTTTACAGCTAAAGCCATTTTTATTGGTATTATTTTTGCCATTACATTAGGTGTAGCTGCTTATTCTACCTATTTTGAAAGAAAAATAGCTGCTTTTATGCAGGATAGAATTGGTCCAGACCGTGCGGGTCCCTTTGGAATTCTTCAACCTTTGGCGGATGCGGTCAAAATGTTTATGAAGGAAGACTTTATTCCCTCAAAATCGAATAAATGGTTATTTATTTTAGGGCCTTGTATTTCCATGTTTACGGCATTAATGACTTCCGCGGTTATCCCTTTTGGAGATACAGTTACCATTGGCGGAGTCACTTTTGATTTACAAGGAATTGATGTCAATATTGGAATTCTTTGGGTATTTGGAATTGTATCATTGGGAGTTTATGGTATCTTAATAGGAGGTTGGGCTTCGAATAATAAGTTTGCTTTGTTAGGTGCTATTCGTGCTGCATCACAAAACATCTCTTATGAATTAGCCATGGGTTTATCCATCATTGCCATTTTGATGTTTACGGGTTCATTATCTACGAAAGCCATCGTGGAGGCACAACAAGCAGGTCATTGGAATATTTTGTATCAACCAATTGGATTCATTGTGTTTTTAATTTGTGCCTTTGCCGAATGTAATCGTACACCATTTGATTTACCAGAATGTGAAACGGAATTAATTGGTGGTTACCATACAGAATATTCATCCATGAAATTAGGATTCTATTTGTTCGCTGAATACATCAATATGTTTATTTCAGGCGCTGTAATGGCCACTTTGTTTTTCGGTGGATACGATTATCCATGGGTTGAATTTATTACAAATCAATTTGGTGCAACTGTTGCAACTTTATTAGGCGCAGGTGCTTTGATAGGGAAGGCATTAGCCTTTGTATTTGTATTCATGTGGGTACGTTGGACACTCCCCCGTTTCCGTTACGATCAATTAATGGGGCTTGGATGGACAGGATTGATTCCCATTTCCATCTTTAATGTCGTTATTACAGGTTTTGGTATTTTGATTGATCAGCCCATCTTGACAGGTATCGCTGGAGTGGTATTGTTGTTTTTTGGATTGGTTATTTATGATCAACTATTAGTTAAGAAAAAATTAGCCTAATTATGAAGTTAAGCGATAAAACAAAAGTATTAGAACAAGGGGAAATGACTTTGGCTGAGCGTATGTATCTACCTGCGATTGTGGGAGGCATGGCAACAACCCTCAAACACTTTTTTTCCAAGCCAGTTACGATTCGTTATCCGGAACAACAAAGATATTTAGGGCCCATTTATCGAGGTCTTCATATCTTAAAAAAAGATGAAGAAGGCGCGGAAAGATGTACAGCCTGCGGACTATGTGCTGTGGCTTGTCCAGCGGAGGCTATCTCTATGGTAGCTGAAGAAAGAAAACCAGGCGAAGAAAAATTGTATCGAGAGGAAAAATACGCCAAAGTATATGAAGTCAATATGCTTCGTTGTATTTTTTGTGGCTTATGTGAAGAAGCTTGTCCAAAACAAGCCATTTATTTACGTCACGATAAAATGGTTCCCGTATTTAGCAGCAGAGATGAGGTTATTTATGGCAAAGATAAATTAGTAGAAAAAATGGATCAGCGCTATTTACGCGAGGGTTGGAAATAATAAAATTATGGAGATTTCTAATATTTGGTATTTTCTTTCAGGATTGACTTTATTAAGTGCGTTGATGGTGGTTTTAGCAAAAAACCCTATTCACAGTGTGCTATATTTAGTCTTTACTTTTTTCTGTATTTCAGGTCATTGTGTATTGTTGAATGCGCAGTTTTTGATGGCTGTCAATATCATTGTTTACGCAGGAGCCATCATGGTATTGTTTTTGTTCGTTATCATGATGTTTGATTTACGTAAAAATAAACCGGAATCTAAAACACCATTGACCAAATTGGCAGGTTCAGTAGTTGCAGGTAGTTTATTGGTTATTTTAATAGCAGTATTCCGAAATACAACGATTCCTACTCCGAATGTGCAAACCTATTCTTCACAAAATGGAATGGTTGAAAATTTGGGAAAAGTGCTTTATTCTGAATATTTATTGCCCTTTGAGTTGGTGTCAATCTTATTCTTTGTCGCTATGGTTGGCGCAGTGATGTTAGGAAAAAGAGAAGCAGGCGAGAGGAATTTTTAGAGGATATATTTTTTTAAAATTGATTAAAATAGAAAACCGTGAACCTGGTGTTTTAAGACACAAAGTTCACGGTTTTTTTTTCAATTCTACCCTTCCCCGGTTGCTGAGCTTGTCGAAGCACCTCTTTTCTCTTCCCCGGTTGCTGAGCTTGTCGAAGCATCTCTTTTATCTCTTCTCCGGTTGCTGAGCTTGTCGAAGCATCTCTCTTCTAACCTACTGCACCGGCAATTTAGTCGATTGCCAAGAAACCATTTGCCAACGGCCATTTTCGAAAACATAAACATCGGTAAAGGTTAATTTATTGGCGGGTAGTTCTACACCATCTTTTAAGTTGACAACGTGTACGATTCCGTTATTGATTCCGATATTTCCATAAATTCTTTGAGTCAATTCAATCACATCTATTTTATGGTAAATGGTTTTTTTGGATACAATCGATTGTATGTAGCTTGTTTTATCGTCTTTTGTTCCTGATGAATGAACATACACTAAATCTTTGTGCAAAATATTTTCCAATCCAGCACCGTCTTGAGCAATCATGATTTTAAAACGAGTTAAATCTGCTTCTTTCAATGAAGCAGCTGTTTTTTCTTGAGCCATAGCAAAATAGGAGGTTAAACAAATGATAATGGAGGTGATGATTTTTTTCATGTTATTCGATTTTATTATTAAATACAAATTTTGATGGAATATACTCGCGTTGAATTATGAATTATGAATTATGAATTATGAATTATGGGTTATGAATAATTATTTATTTACTTATGTCGCAATATTAAAAATTACCATAAATCTCATAATTCAAAACTCATAACTCATAATTCAAAATTCTTCTGCTATTTTCTCTGCTATGGCCACCACCGTTGCGTTAATATTACCAGAGGTTAAATCGGGCATAATAGAGGCATCTATAACTCTGAGTCCTTGCATGCCATAAACCTTAAGATTTTTAGGGTCTGTTACTGCATCTTTACCAATTCCCATTTGGCAGGTGCCAACTGGATGGTACACACACTCCAAGGATTCCTTAATATGCTCAGCAATTTCCTCATCCGACACCAAGTCTCTAGCCGGATAATTTTTTCTTTTACGATATACATCAAAGGCGCTTGCATTAAAGACTTCCTGTGCTTTTCTAACTCCTCTGATTAGCGTGGCTAAATCTTCACCATTTTTATCTGAAAGATAGTTTGGATCTATTTTTGGGGCATCTTGAAAATCTGCACTATGTAGTCCGACAAAACCTCTACTTTTAGGTTTCAATAAAGTTGGTAAAATGGTATATCCATCATTTAATGGGCGCTCATTGAAATTATGGATGTCTTGTGCCCATGCTGATGTGAAGTGAAATTGAATATCGGGTTCCTCCGATCGATTGAGTGTATCAACAAAGGCACAGCCTTCTAGTGGACTAGAAGATAAGGGACCCTTTTTTTGAAACAAATAACTCAAAAAATTAGGGGTATTGATTACTGTATTATAGGATATACCTTTTGTGTTTGCCTCGGTATTCATGTTAACAAAAATATGATCCGATAAATTTTGGCCCACACCAGGTAGGTCGATAAAACATTCGATGGAATGTTTTTGTAAATAATTTTTATCACCAATTCCTGATAACATTAATAACTGGGGACTTTGGAAGGCCCCTGCTGATAAAATGACTTCTTGACTACACTCAAATTTTTGGGAAATTTTACTACCATTTTTAAAACCTTCTACACCTATGGCTTGATCTTTTTCGATAAGTATTTTTGAAACTTGAAACTGGGTTACTATTTGTAAGTTTTTTCTGTTTAAAATGGGATGAATAAAAGATTTGGCTGTCGAACAACGAACACCATTTTCAATATTGAATTGAAAAAATCCGGCTCCATTTTGTTTTTCTCCATTGAAATCTTCATTGAGTGGAATTCCACTTTCTACGCAAGCTTGTAAAAATGCGTTACCAAATAAACTTTCATTTTGTGAATGGGAAATGGTCATTGGACCTCCCTGACCGTGGTAGTTGTTTTTCCAAGTTTGGTTATTTTCCGATTTTATAAAATAGGGAAGAATACTATTGTAATCCCAACCTTCACATCCCATGTTTGACCAATTATTATAATCAGCTTTATTCCCTCTTATATAGGCCATGCAATTAATCATTCCGCTTCCTCCTATGGCTTTGCCTCTGGGCTGATACAAACGTCTGTTATTAACAAATTTTTGAGGTTCGGTGTAAAAGTTCCAATTTAAATAAGAATGATTTAAGGTCGAATAAGCAGAGGGCATCTCAATTCTGGGATCTCTATTATCCATTCCTGCCTCGATTAAAAGTACTTTTTGATTAGGGTTCTCGCTAAGTCGATGGGCTAAAACACAACCTGCAGTACCAGCGCCAACGATGATGTAATCAAATTTCATATTGTAAAAGGATGTAATATTTTTGTGTTAATTTGATAAATTTCTATATTTTTACTGAAAATTTATCATTAAATGCAAGATTTATATACTTATTTTTTATTAGGCCTTCAGCATATATTGAATGTAATGGCTGTTGATCACCTTTTGTTTATTTTATCATTTGCTTGTGTTTATACTTTTGCGAGCCTAAAACAAACTTTTTATTTGGTAAGTGCATTTACCATAGGGCATTCAGTTACCTTGGCTTTAGCTACTTTGAAGATTTTGACTTTTTCTCAAAATTGGATTGAGTTTTTAATTCCTTGCACCGTTCTTTTATCCGCTTTACTAAATTTGAATTTCGAAAAAGTAGCTCTTTCCAAAGAAAGATTATCGATTTTCAAATATGTGAGTATCACTTTTTTTGGGCTGATTCACGGTTTAGGATTTTCTAATTACATACAAAGTTTATTAGGGAAAGAGCAATCAATTATACAACCCTTAATTTCTTTCAATATTGGATTGGAGGTAGGTCAAATTTTTGTCGTATTTATTACGCTATTTATTATGTCGCTCATTGTTTATTTTTTTAAAGTAAAACATAAAAGTGCGGTTTTGGTCATTTCAGGAATCATCATAGGTGCTTGTATCTCAATGTTTGTAGAAAGATTATTTGAACTATATGTTTAGATTGATGAATTTAACTTAAATCAATTATAGGTATATATGTAGTTTTTCCTGTGAAAAAATTCTTAAATTCGTTGTAGATTTTATATACCCAGGAAATATGTATTCATTTTTTACGAATAAATCATTGTCTCGAATAATCTTTTCGTTCATACTCCTATTTATTGTTTTTAGCTCTTTTTCTCAAATCGGCAAAAAAAATGTAGATGAAATTAGTGATGATCAAATAACAGCTTTCTACAAAAAGGCCCAGAGTAGCGGGATGACTGAAGTGCAAATAGAAAAGGCTGCCATTTCACAAGGATACACAGCAGCAGAGATTGCAAGGGTGCGTGAGAGGATTTCTAATTTGCAGTTAAACAATTCAACAAGCGGCAGCGTACAATCTTTAGATAATTCTAGACGAACCTTGGAATCTGTCGATAAAATGGCAAGTCAATCAGTGGCTACGGAGGTGTCCAAATCTTCTTCTTCTATTTATGGTGAATCATTGTTCACTAATTCTAAAATGTCTTTCGAGCCTGATTTAAGAATTGCCACTCCAAAGAACTATCAATTGGGTCCCGATGATGAACTGAATATTGATATTTTTGGTGAAGTACTAGATAATTTCAAGGTAAAGGTGAGTCCAGAAGGAACGGTTAAAATCTTAAATTTAAGTCCAATATACATCAACGGTTTGACCATTGACGCTGCTTCTGACCGAATCATGAGTCGACTTCGTCAATTATATCAAGGCATTAATCGACCAGGTAGTGGAGTTTCTGGACAGGTAACTTTAGGGAATGTGAGGAGTATCAAAGTTACCATAACGGGAGAAGTTAAATCTCCTGGCACTTATACCGTTTCTTCATTGGCAACTGTTTTTAACGCATTGTATTCATCGGGAGGTCCTAGCCAAAATGGTTCTTTTCGAAATATTAAAATACTTCGAGCCAACAAGGTGGTGCGAGTGCTTGACTTGTATGATTTTCTTCTTAAAGCTGATCAAAGCGACAATATTCATTTACAAGATCAAGATATTATCCGAGTTTCCGATTATGAAAATCGGGTTACTCTAATGGGAGAAGTAAAGCGTCCAATGGTTTTTGAGGTTCAAAAAAATGAAACATTAAAAGATGTATTGCGTTTTGCGGGAGGTTTCACAGACAAAGCCTATACTTATACCATTGGGTTGACTAGAAATACTTCAAGGGAATTGAAATTAATGAATATCACCCAAGATGAAGTCAATACCTTTCTGCTACAGAATGGAGATAAGTTTAAAATTGGAGAAATACTTAATCGATTTGAAAATAAAGTAGGAATAGCTGGTGCGGTGTTCAGGCCAGGTGTATATGCGCTAGAAAATGGTTTGACTACAGTAAAAGATTTGATCCGTAAAGCTGAAGGTCTACAGGGTAATGCATATATGAATAGAGCCCTGTTAATTAGAAAAAAAGATAATTTAGACAAAGAAATAATCGCCCTCGATTTATCTAAATTATTTGAATCATCATCCAATGATTATGCCTTAAAAAGAGAAGATTCATTGACCATTTATAGCCAAGAATCACTGCGTGAAACCAAGGAGGTGCAAATTATAGGAGAAGTCAATCAGCCTGGTAAATTTTCGTATTACGATGGATTGAAGTTAGGAGATTTGATTTTATTGGCCAAAGGATTGACTGAGGCTGCTAGTTTTTCAAAATTAGAATTGGCGAGAAGAGTAATTGACCACGGATTTAATAAATCAGGTGAAAGTATCATAATTAAAACCTTTGATATAGACGGCTCATTGAAACTAGATAATGAAGCAAGTCAAATTCCTTTAGAAGTTTATGATATAATTTCTATACGTTCATCTCCCAATTATCAAAAGCAAAGAATGGTGAGTATTTCAGGACAAGTCAATTATCCGGGTGGATATGCTCTAAAGAAAAATGAATATAAACTTACTGATTTGATTGAATTAGCAGGTGGGATAAAGCAAGAGGGATTCATTGGTGGAGCGAAATTGTACCGAGATAGTACCATCGTGGGTGTTGACCTTAAAGCCTTGATGAGTGATAAAAATTCATCTCAGAATTTGTTGTTAATGGCAGGGGATCGAATTGATGTACCAAGGGCTGTAGAAACAGTTAAAGTTTCAGGTGCTGTTCAGAATCCAATCGCTTTAACTTATAAAAATAGTAGCAAAATTAGGGATTATATTTCTGAAGCGGGTGGTTTGACAGAGTTGGCAATGAAGAAAAATATTTATGTCAAACAATTAAATGGTATATCCGCTAGAACCAAGACATTTTTGTTCTGGAACATTTATCCTAGAGTAGAGGTAGGCTCTGAAATAATTATTCCAGCCTCTGATCCTGAAAGTAAAAAAGGCCTGACCTCTGCCGAAGTAATCGGTTTAAGCAGTGCTCTTGCCTCTGTAAGTATATCATTGATTACTCTAATAAGACTTTTGAATTAATAGGTATGTCATCCACAAAAGAAAATACTGAAATACGTGCTGTTGAGAAGGAAGAAGTTTCTATCGATTTAGTGCAATTATTCCAAAATATACTTCACCATAAATGGAGAGTATTAATCTCAGCGATTATTTTTGCTGGTTTGGGGGTATTGTATTCATTAACAAGTCCGAATGAATATGTTGCCACCGTTAAATTATTACCTGAAATTGATTCGAAAGCAGGTGGAGGTTTTGGTGGATTGAAATCTTTAGCTGGTTTAGCGGGAATCGATTTAGCATCAGGTACAGGAACTGAGGCCATTCGACCAGATTTATATCCTAATATTCTTCAAAGTACACCCTTTTTGCAAAGTGTTTTAGATAAAAAAATATACGTTTTAAAGAAAAATAAATGGATGTTTTTGCGCGATTTGCTTTCTAAAGATCGAATTAAAGCTCCGATTTCTTTCGGTGGAGAAAATGAAGAGGATGAAAAAATGGATAATGAGGAACAAATTTTTATTCCTAAAGGCGCTCTTGCTAATGGATTAGTGAATATAGATAATAAAAATAATGCCATATTGTTAAATTTGAGAAATCGGATTTCAGCCGAGCTAGATAAAAAGTCAGGAGTTATTACTATATCCGTAAGATTGCCAGACCCTGTTGCAGCTGCTAATTTGAGTTATTTTGCACAACAATATTTGACTGATTATGTAACCAAATATCGCACCGAAAAATCTGTCAAGGAGGTTGTATTTTTAAAGAAACGTCAAAAAGAAGCAAAAGATAGATACGAGCAAGCATTACATACCTTATCGAATTACCGTGACCAAAATAGGAATCTTTTCCTAAATGTTGCCAAAGATGATGAGAAGAAATTACAATATGAAGTTGATTTGTCTTATAATCTTTATTCAAGTCTTAATAATCAATTGGCAGACGCTCAAATAAAAACGCATCGTGAAACTCCTGTCATCAAGGTATTGGAACCTGCCCAAGTACCTAATAATAAAAATAGCCCCAAGCGTGCTTTAATAACGATAGGTTTTTTATTTTTTGGAATATTTGCATCAGTCATTAGTGTCTTCCTTAAAACAATAAAGTTAAAAGAGCTTTTTAGCTAATCTGTAATGATTTATTGCTAGAATTATTCTTTTACTTTGGCATCGGAAGTGTTATTCTGAAGGTAGTGCCTTTGGTTAATTCGGTTGATTTTAGAAGTAATTTTCCTTTGTGATAGTTTTCAACAATTCTTTTTGCTAAAGTAAGTCCTAAACCCCATCCTCTTTTTTTAGTACTAAATCCAGGAGAAAAAACTTTACCGGTGTTTTTAGGCGATATGCCTTTGCCTGTGTCAGTAATGTCGATGTTAATAACATTATTTTTTCCTTCTGTAAGTAAAATGCTAATTAAACCTGTTCCACTCATCGCATCCACAGCATTTTTACAAACATTCTCTATTACCCATTCAAATAAATACCGATTTACATTGGCTGTTTGATTGGGATTCAATTGTGATTGTATATCGATGGTAATTTTGGAGGAAATACGGATTTTCAGGTATTTTAAAAAACTCGAAATTAATTCTTCTAAATCTTCTTCCTTTAATATAGGTAAAGAACCTATGTTTGAAAATCGAGTAGTTATTGTATCGAGCCTTTGAATATCTTTGGTTAATTCCTCTACTATTCCAGGATTGATAAGCGGTTCATTTCTGAGAATTTCTACCCAGGCAGTTAATGAAGAGAGTGGCGTCCCCAATTGATGTGCCGTTTCTTTGGCAAGACCTACCCAAACTCTATTTTGTTCCGCTCTTCTTGAATAAGAGAAAAAGATGTAACCTAGGCCCACTAAAATCAATACGACAACCAATTGAGAAAGAGGATAATATCGAAGTAATTTTAATAATTGTGAGTTGCCGTAATAAATATATTCTTTTTGAAAACCCATATCCATCTCAATAGGTTTGTTATTTTCAACTAATATTTCTGCCAGTTTCGTTTTTAAAAAAGTTTGTTTAGCTTCTGTTGATAATTGATCAGACATGGAAATATTAATCGAATTCAAATGACCGCTTCCATCTTTCCAAATGACAGGAATTGTATTATTTTCATTGATTTTTTTGATTCTTTCAAAAAAGAAATTAATGTCTGCATTTTCATCACTTGTCATTACATAGCGAATTGTTTCCGCATATAATTCAATTTGCTGTTTCTCTCTTTCTTCTAATTTGGAGACCAACCCATCCGTAAAGTATAAGGAGAAACCAGCCATCACCATACAAATCGCAATGAATGCTACTTTTAACCAAGTATCTCGGTTGTAAAAAGCCAAAGGAATGGATAAATCTCTTAGCATAAAATTATTTTCAAATATGAAAATGACACTTTCATCACAAATTACCTACCGTTTATCCACAAATCAAAAAAAAGTTTCTAAGGTACTATGTATTACAAAGTACCTTGTGTATATTTGCATAGTTAATTTAAATCCCAAACCGATATGGATATTGAGAATACTAAGGTGCAGATGAGGAAAGGAATTTTGGAATTCTGTATTCTGCAAATTATTTCAAGGGGGGAAGTTTATGCATCTACCATGTTGCAAGAATTGACTTCCGCTAAAATTATGGTTGTAGAGGGGACATTGTATCCTTTATTGACTCGCTTGAAAAATGCAGGGTTATTGGATTACAAATGGGTCGAATCTAGTTCTGGTCCTCCTCGCAAATATTATGTACTAACAGAAAAGGGACAAGAGTTTCTATCTGAGTTAAGAGAAACATGGACTGATTTAGAAAATTCGGTTCATCAAATTATCGATCCATCATCTTCAAATTCATAAATAATGAAAAAGACTTTATCAATCAACATCGCTGGCGTTGTGTTCCATATCGAAGAAGATGCATTCGGTATTTTGGATAATTATTTACAATCTATTCAAATCTATTTCCAAAATTTCGAAGGTTCAAAAGAAATTATTGCTGATATAGAAGGTAGAATCGCAGAGAAATTTTGGGCAATCCGTGAAGAAGAAAAAACAGAAGCCATTTCTTTGGAACATGTCAATCAATTAATTGCAACATTGGGTACTGTTGCTGATTTTCAAGAAATTGAAAACGAGGAATATCGAAATGAAACGTCATCTGGCGCTGAGAAAAATAATCAACCGGCTTCTGATATACCTAAAGTTTTTAGAAGAGATATTTTGCGAAAGAAGTTGGGTGGAGTTGCAGCAGGCTTAGGCAAGTATTTTGATGTGGATCCTATTTGGGTTAGGATTATATTGTTGGTAGGATTTTTTGGTTTAATACCTTTACTCCATGTGGGTAATGTCATTTTTTGGGCCTATATCATTTGTTGGATTGCCATTCCTGGTGAAAATTTTTCCGAAGAGGACCGTAAATATCGCAAGTTTTACAGAGATCCTGAAAAAAAGGTAATCGGTGGTGTAATGGCTGGTATTTCAGCGTTTACTGGCTGGGATTTAGGTTTATTAAGGGTATTTGCTGTTATTTCTGCCTTATTTTTTGGGGCAGGTATCTTAACCTATATCGTTATTATGGTTATTTCTCCTCAAGCAAAAACCTTGACAGATAAAATGGAAATGCAAGGTGAAACAATCACCCTTGAAAACATTGAACATAACATAAAAAAATCGTTGGATAATGAAACTGGACCGGAGAGTACTTTATCCAAAATTTTATTATTCCCATTCAGAGCTTTAGCTGTGGTTTTCAAATCACTAAGTGGAGTATTCATCGGAATACGCTGGTTTTTTCAAATCACTGCAGGCTTTATTTTAACTGTTTTTTCTTTGGCTTTGTTGGCCGTTTTATTTGTATCCGCGGTTTCAGGTAGTTCTGGTTTTGATCATGGCTTGTTCAGCCTATCTTTGGGAGAAGCTCAATTGCCTCTGTTTTTATTGTCTAAAGATTTGCCTTCATGGACGTTTTGGGCATTTTTAGCTGCTTTTCTACCCATTATTGTTTCTATCGGAATGGGAGGGGTTTCACTTTTGATTAATAGAAAAGTGTTCAACAAAATGTATTC
>Ga0114962_10000221_pt1 | contig 49371 bp, 59 predicted proteins | sample C_130820_MF_Meta_FD_87017 | JGI IMG/M metagenome (GOLD analysis project Ga0114962, IMG submission 87017) | Freshwater microbial communities from Lake Croche, Canada to study carbon cycling - C_130820_MF_MetaG | ecosystem: Environmental > Aquatic > Freshwater > Lake | place: Lake Croche, Canada... | reverse complement strand
GTCATAAACAAGAGTTGTGACACCTGTCACAACCAATCAACCAAGGAGAATGAAATGTCTATCGCATCAAGCGCAGTACTTGTCGAAATGAATATCAGCGTATGGACAGCGAGTAAGCTGGACCAGCAGGAAACCGAGGACGTGAATAACAGAAACAGTGCAGGGAAGAAGGCCGCGCAGGTTCGCAAGAACCTGATGGCGGGCACCGGAGAGAGGAAGAAGCTGGCTGACTACGCAGCCGGTTGCCGCTTGTGGCATAACACGAACACCCTTCCTTGGTCCAACAAGGGGCCACGCCTACTCCCCACTTCTTTGTTCCTTCCCTACAAGTCTGAAGTCAACGTGAGGCGGGATACGTTCAACCAGATGGTCGATAAGTTCGTCTTGGACTACCCTGCTCTAGTACAGATAGCGCAGTACAACGCCGAGGGACTGGGCAACATGTTTAACCTTGCGGATTACCCGACAGCCGAAGAAGTGCGAGGGATGTTCGGGTTTAAACTTGTGTTCTCTCCTGTCCCTGAGAGTGGGGACTTCCGTCTCGACGTGCCGACGCAGGAACTGGAGGAAATGAAGCAGGAGTATGAGGAAGCGTTCGACGGAAGATTAAAAGACGCAATGCGTGAGCCTTGGGACCGCCTCCATACAGTGCTTACTGGTATGTCTTCCAAGCTGAGTGAGACGGACGATCCCGAGAAGAAGAAGCGGTACCACGATACTCTACTCACTAACGCTTCCGACATGTGCGACCTGCTCTCGCACTTGAACGTCACGAAAGACCCGGAACTGGAGAAGGCAAGAAGGCAGTTAGAAAGAGCCCTCGTTGGGGCCGATATCGAAAGCCTCAAGGAGAGCCCCGAAATCCGTATGGGCATGAAGAATAAGGTGGACGAAATCCTCAAGCAGTTTGAGTGGTAAGAAAGGAAAAACAAGATGGACTTAGTTCTTTTAGTTCTTAGACTTCTTCACGTAATCAAATAGGAGCAACCAAGTGCAAATAGATAACAAGAGCTTCGACTATCTTCCGCTCGACCTACCCAACGTGCAAGTCTCAGTAACAAAGGGGTACAAGGGTGTGATATCAGAAAGCCGAAGCACCGCCTTAAGAAGTCTTACTTCTACTCTAGCCCTGCGTAAACCACAGTGGCGATTCGTTGTGGCTGGCAGAAAAGTGTACGTCTACGAGAACAACGAACTACTTGGTTCCATCTGGGAGAACCAACAACGTGCCGGTAGTCCGTTCGCCATAGCAGGGCATCGGGTAGATAAGAAAGTGAAGCGTGGCACAAACCTTCATACCAAAGATGCGAAGAAGGCCGTCAAGCTTGTGTTCCAGAACTTCATCCCGCGTAACCTCAATGAGAAGACCAAGGCGGCGATAGAGAACGTCAAGGCAGGCGTAAGCAACCTGCACTCGCAGCGATACTACGCTTACAACGCCAACAAGGACGTGGTGTATGCGAAACTCGGACGCCATGTGCGGGATAACTGGGCGGCCATAGAGCAGGAGTTGCTTGCTGCATATAGTGGAATACCAGAAAAAGAAGACAGGGTAAAAGCTTATCCTGAATCCGCACGTCTGCTGAAAAGTATGCAGGACATGACTAACGACATGAGCCACGGTAAGGGTGTCTTTGTCTCTATTGTGGATGGCACCTACTGTATCGCCAAGACGGATAACCCAGAAGAAGTAGTACAGACTTTCTCGGAGTTGCCGGAGAAGTATAAGCAGCAAGTGGGTATGCTCAAGCTGGTGGAAGATGACCAAGCCATCAGTGGCATGGGATTCCGGCGCGATGCCAATACCTTCTTTGTTATGGAGAATGATGGGAAGGAAGCAGGTGAACCCGATGAGGACTAAGGGTAGTAAAAACAAGAAAGAGGCGATGGCTCACCTGTCGTTGTTCGTACCGAAGGATACCTTGAAGTACTTCAAGGAGTTGGCAGACAAAAGTGGTGTAGGTTACACTTCACTCGTCCGTGAAGTTCTGGTGCGTTGGGTAGATAGAAGAAGTAAATAACGTAGCATTGCTACGCTGAATACTGGTTGTGACAGGTGTCACAACTTTTTAGCCCCCGGGTAACTCCGGGGGCTTTTTTATGACCGTATCATACTTGACAGTGTCCAAGCGACCCATTACTTTCTACGGGAGATGATGAACAAGAAGGGAGCGTGGCGTGAGGCTGATCGTCGGAAACTATTGGTACGAACACGACACCTTGCGCGGGCTGTTGTTAGCTGTGTTCCGTCATAGGCTCTGGCATTGGTGCCAAGGCGACGGCTGGATTGATTAAATAAGGAGGGTAGCTTGACAATGTCCAACATAAGGACTATATTCTCCTCATGACTCCCGAAGGCAAAGTCAAAGCTAAAGTGGTAGCGGTACTGAAGAAGTACAACGTCTACTACTTCTTCCCTAGTACTGGTGGATACGGCAAGTCGGGGGTACCGGATATCGTGGCTTGCGTAAACGGGCGCTTCGTAGGCATAGAATGTAAGGCCAAAGGCAAGAAGCCGACGCTTTTACAGGAGCGGGAGATGAAACGTATCTGTGCCAGTGGTGGTTCTACTATTGTAGTGGGCGGCGACAATGACGCAGATAAGTTTGAGTCGTGGTTTTATTTTATATTTGATGGTGGACAATGAACCAAGGTGCCGAAATCGTTCTAGCCCGCATGGACAGCAACCCGGATGAGTTCGTCTCTTCCGAAGGCCGGTTTCCGCAAAAGTGGGCATGGGCGCTGGACCATATAATGGAGCGTGGGTACCTGCTTAATACTGGGAAAGAAATGAATGCTCCAACAACCACGCCATACCATTACCATAACATCCCCCCTTTCCCCTTCCTCACTAATGAGGAAGTGTTAGCCCTATACAGGAAACTCACTTCTCTCCAAGGCAAAGTCTTCACCGATCAGGTTATGAAGACGCTGCTGAACCCGGAAAACAGAGAAGAAAATACACAATACGACGCGGCTACTAGCAAACCCAAAGCCTACTACGCCGTTGAGTCAAACACATGGTACCCCTATCCGGTAGACACCAAGGGTCTGAGGATTTACCAGAAGTGAAGATTATTGTTTGTGATTTTGAAACTTTTTATGACCGGGAGTTTAGTCTCTCTAAACTAACCACCGAAGAGTATATCCGCTCGCCCCTGTTCGAAGTTATAGGTGTCTCAGTAAAGGTAGATGACGGCGAGACCCAGTGGTTTAGTGGGGATAAGACTTCCACTAAGTATTTTCTAGACCAGTTCGACTGGTCGGACTGCGTCGCAGTCGCCCATAACGCCGTCTTCGACATGGCTATCCTTAACTGGCATTTCGATATCAGGCCCAAGAAGATAGCAGATACCCTGAGTATGGCGCGAGCCTTGGGGAACCCCAGTGTGAGTCTGGCTGCGTTGGTTAAAAAATATGAAATAGGCGAGAAGGGCGATGAGGTAATCAACGCGCTTGGCATTAGAAGGGTGGACTTTGGGGAAGCCAGTCTAAGGCGCTACGCCGCTTACTGCTGCCACGATACGGAGCTTACTTATAGTCTTTTTTCGGTTCTTGCCGATGGCTTCCCTATTAGCGAAATGAAACTCATAGACTTGACCGTGAGAATGTTCACGGAGCCAAAACTGTGGCTGGATAAAACCCGACTGGAAGACCACAAAGCCAATGTATTAATACATAAATGTGGGCTTCTAACCAAGGCCAGCGCCGCGATAGAAGACCTGATGAGCAACGACAAACTCGCAGTAGCACTGGAAAGTATAGGGGTAGAACCACCTACCAAGGTAAGTGCAAGGACGGGGAAGATAGCGTGGGCATTTAGCAAACAAGACGATGACTTTACGGCTCTTCTGGACCACGAAGACCTTCGAGTTCAAACCCTAGTGGCTGCTAGGCTCGGTGTGAAGTCCACACTGGAAGAGACCCGGACGCAGAGGTTCATAGAGATACAGAAGAGGGGGCTACTGCCCATCCCCCTGCGCTTTTATGCGGCCCATACCGGACGGTGGGGTGGCGAAGACAAGATCAACATGCAGAACCTGACGAGGAAATCGCCTCTTAAGTATGCGATCAGGGCACCGAAGGGGTTCGTACTGTGTGACTCGGATTCTTCCCAAATTGAAGCGCGTATCCTTGCTTGGTTATCGTGCGAAGATAAACTTGTGTACGCTTTTGAAAAAGGCGAGGACGTGTACAAGATTATGGCGGGGAGCATATATAATAAAAAACCAGAGGACGTGACGAAGGACGAAAGATTTCTGGGTAAGACGGTAGTGCTAGGATGTGGGTACGGCCTTGGTCACGAACGCTTCCGGGCACATATGAAGACGCAGGGGGTTATCCTGACTGAAACCGTCGCCGCTGCGGTTATCGGGACATACAGGACAACCTTCCAGCAGATACCCTTGTTGTGGGCGGAAGGTAATAAAGTTCTGGAAGCCATCATGATGGACCGGACGACAACTTTTGGCAGGGATGGAGCCCTAGAAGTACACGGAGAAAGAGGGATTAAACTGCCGAACGGCATGTACCTGCGGTATCTGAATTTAAGGAAGGAATATGGCACCAACGGCAAGTCTGGTTTCTTCTACGATAGCAAGAGGGGCAGGAGTACCGTGGCAAAAAGCATATGGGGCGGTGGTTTGGTGGAGAACGTCTGTCAGGCGCTGGCTAGGATCGTGATAGGCGAGCAGATGTTGAAGGTTAACAAGAAATTCCCCGTTGTTATGACGGTGCATGACGCTATTGCGTGTTTAATCCCTACCGAAGAACAAAAAACAGGCCAAGAATTTGTCGAACTGTGCATGAAGCTGCGCCCGGACTGGGCGTTGGATTTACCCCTTAACTGTGAAGCGGGCTGCGGCCCCTCTTATGGAGATTGCTGATGGATGACAATGTGGTTCTGATAAAAATAGATGAATTTAATATCTTGTAGGTTCTAAATGACCAACGACACAGAATACAAATTCACCCAAGACTGGTTCCACTGGGCACCCGAGGTGTGGGAGAGACTTCTTCCACTACTTCCTTCTCGTAAACGTTTCCTTGAACTGGGTTCCTTCGAGGGCCGGTCTACTATCTGGACTGTCGAGAATATGATGGAGGACGGAGGCGAAATCGTCTGCGTGGATACGTGGGGCGGCGGAGAAGAGCATACCGTGACCGGTATCCATGACTTCGATGTAGTGGCGGATAACTTCAATAATAACATCTACCTGCTCGAAAGGAAGTATCCGAAGAGGAGCATAGTAAAACTGGTAGACACCACCTACGAAGCGATAAGGAGAAAAGTACAGGGTACTTTCGACTTCATCTACATCGACGCCAGCCACAAGGCGAAGGACGTGCTTTCCGATGCCTGTATGTCATGGCCCCTCTTGAAAGAGGGCGGAATTATGGTGTTCGATGACTACCTGTGGGGCGACCCGAGGGATATTCTGCACAGGCCCAAGATGGCGGTGGATGTATTTGTGAACCTGTTTAGCGAAGAACTCGCACCTATACACTTCGGTATGCAGGCTGCGGTGCAGAAGAACAAGAAGGAAAACAAGTGACTAAACCAACCATCCTCGTTGCCACCCCCATGTACGGCGGTATGTGTACTGGTGCCTACGTATCCGGCCTTCTGCAGAACCTGCAGACCCTTAGTGATAACGGCATCGCCATTCAGTGGGCGCATCTTACGAACGAAAGCCTTATTCCAAGGGCACGTAATGAGATGGTGCGTATGTTCTTGGAGACCAAGCACGACTACCTGATGTTCATAGACGCCGATATCTCGTTTCCCCACGATGGTATTCTTAAGCTCCTAGAAGTGGACAAAGACGTTGTCTGCGGCATCTATCCGAAGAAGGAGGTGGACTGGGAGGGCATCAAGCGGGCGGCGAAAGAGGGTAAGGAAAACTTGCAGGACTATGCCGGGTCTTACGTGGTAAATGTAGCGGAAGGAGAAGTCACGTCGGACGAGCGTGGAGGGATCGAAATCCGTCATGGCGGCACTGGGTTCATGCTGATTAAAAGAAAAGTGTTTGATGGGCTAAAGGCCCACACCCCTACCTACAGACCGGGTACGGATAAGAACGAGAATGGTGACTACAAGTACAAGGAAGTGAGCGAGTTCTTCGCTACGAGTATTAAAGACGGCATCCTGCTGTCCGAGGACTGGCACTTCTGCGAGTTAGTAAGATCGTGGGGTATGAAGGTATACGCCAACCCCTTCATCAAGCTGGACCACATTGGCACCTACACGTATTCAGGTAGTCTTACGACGAAAGAGAAAAGACAATGAAAATCCTACGTGAACTAAGAGACTACGGCGAAGAACTAGGTTTGCGGTACATGGGTGTGGAGGAGGGCAGCAAGCATATGCGAATTGTATTCCGCAACGACGAGAACCTCGACTACCCACTAGCCCTGCACAGAAGTAAGAATGAGGTGTTCCGGGTGAAGGTCAACTCTCTTAGGTCAAACCTAAAGAAGTTCGCAGAACATAACTACGAAACCCTGCCGGTTAGGAGGGGTTAGAATGGTTTACTCTTGGACAGACGACAAGATCAAAATCCTGAAAGAGAAGTGGACTGCCGGGTGGAGCGGGGCGCAGATCGCCCGCCTACTGGGTACCACAAGAAACTCTGTCATCGGTAAGGTCCACCGGCTCGGCCTCGCCTCCCATGCCTACAACTCCAACGCACCAGTCACCCCGCGCGCCAAGTCAGGCCCGAAGCCAAAGCCTAAAGTAGAGAAGCCCGTACATCCGATCAGTATCGTAAAACCGAAACCAAAACCAGAACCCACTGAGTACCCGCCGCCGACAGAGAAGATTACCTTAGAGACGGTGAAAGCTACGGAGTGCAGGTGGTCTTACGGCGACCCCGGAGCAGAGGACTTTACATTTTGTGGGCGCAAGCGGGCACCGCCTAGACCCTACTGCGCGCATCATAACAGTCTGGCTTTTGTGCCTTCTGTAGCGAGGATGAGATGAAAAAAGGCGTTGAAGCACTTGTAGATGCAGCCGCAATTATTGTGGCACGAGGTGAGACCTACGGAGACCCGCTGACTAATATGAACCGCACGGCAGTTCTTATGGGTGAGGTACTCGGCGGAAATGCAATTTCCGCTTCTCAAGTAGCCCTCTGTATGATACAGTTAAAAATTGCACGTCTCATTGAAACACCAAACCATAAAGACAGCGTGATTGATATTATGGGCTACGCGGCGGTGCTGCGGGAATGTCAGGAGGACGATAATGAAAACGAAAAGTAAACTGCGCCTAGTAGAGCCGCAAAAACAACCAACCATTAAATATGACGGGACCAAGGGCCTGAAGCGCATGGTCTTTCTCCGCCGCCAGCTATTCATTGCTGCAGTGCGGTATATCAAGGAGGACAAGACAGGCGCGATGATGGACCGGCTACGTATGTGCAGTGACCTGACGGGTATCCCCCGCCTCCTGCTCGAAACCGAGGTTAAGAAGCACTAATGGTCAGCGTCCGGGGCGGGTACATTAGCAAGTACAGCAAGAACGAAAAGGTAGAGGACGCCACGTCAAAGCGTCTGGCTCTTCTGGAGTGGATACGGCGGCAGGATGAAGAGAGGATGCTTCGGCATAACTCGGACTCCGTGTCTCTCATCAAAACAAGCAACGCGCGGGGCATGTCGCGCAAGGCGATGGTTCGCATCTGGGGGGAGCGGCTGGTGACAGCCGTGCTGGGTCATGACGGGGGAAAGTAAGAAAGTTCTATTGGGCTGCTGTATTCATCTAGTTATCCTAACTATCGGTATCTTGTTTTTGGTACTTACTGGATGGGGTCGTTAAGTGGTTAGCTTCTCTTATTCTTCCATCAAGACCTTCGACCAGTGCCCGAAGAAGTACTACCACTTAAAGATAGCACAGGATGTTAAGGACTCCCCCGGCGATGCCGCCATATACGGCGTGGATTTCCACAAGGCAGCGGAAGACTACATAAAACTCGGTACGGAACTGCCCAAGAAATACTCCTACGCTCTACCGGTCCTAGACGCCCTAAACGCCATCCCCGGTGTTAAGCATTGCGAGATAAAACTAGGTGTGAAGAAGACGGAGAATGGGTACGCACCCTGCGGATTTAACGACAAAGACTTCTGGTGGCGCGGCATTGCTGACTTGGCAATCATAAACGGAGAGAAGGGTTATGTTGCGGACTATAAGACAGGCAAGAACGCGAAGTATGCAGATACTAAGCAGTTGGACCTTCTGGCTGGCGCTGTCTTCCTTCATAATCCTTCTATTAGAGTACTTAAATCTTCTCTGATTTATGTGGTAAGTGGCGAACTTATCAGGAAAGAACACGAAGAGAAAAAGAAGGAAGAGTACCTAGAGGTATTCGCTGACGAGTTGGACCGACTGGAAGGTGCGCTGCTATCCGGAGTCTTTAATGCCAAGCCCAGCGGCCTATGCGGCTGGTGCCCGGTTGAGAGTTGTGAACATTGGAGAGATAGGAGATAGACATGGCTAGAGACTATAAACGGGAATACGCACTATACGATGGTACCCCAGCAGTTAAAAAAAGACGTGCCCAAAGGAATAAGGCCCGCCGCATGATGGAAGCGGAAGGCAAGGTTCATAAGGGAGACGGTATGGACGTTGACCATATCACACCGGAGACAAAAGGCGGTAAGACGGTTAGGAGCAACTTAAGAGTAGAGTCTGCTCACGACAACCGCTCCTATGACCGTACTGCCAAACACGCGCTGGTCACCAACAAGCCTTTGAAGCCGAAGAAGAAATAATGCAAGTACAGGAAAGCAGCTTCACTTACACAGGTCCGAAGGACGGCCCTAGTTGGCCGACTAGTTTAATAACCGCTAATGAAGCGGCCACACTACTTGGTATCGGCACTGATAGACTTAAATCTCTGGCTGAGTGTGAGTACGTACCGCACTATCGGGTCGATGGTGGAGAACCCATGTTCCGCGTTTCAGAAGTGAAGCGGTGGTGTGCGGAAAACCTTCTTAAAATACACCCGGGTAAGCTGCTACCGCCGCCGATAATTGTGTGCCCCATGCCGGAACGTGTGGATAACCATATGTTGGTGCCGCACAGTATAAGAAATATCATAGGATTATGCGACATAACCACGGAGTCCCGGCGTTGCGGTATTTACTTTTTGGTTAAAGACATGACGCTTATGTACATCGGACAGTCCGTAAACGCAGCCGCACGTATTGCTACTCACGCATCCATATCCCCTCGTACCAACGAGCAAGACAAAGATTTCAATAAAGTTTTCTACTTGCAGTGGCCTGCTGATGATCTGGATAGGGTAGAAGGTGCGTTAATAAGGGCATTAAAACCCCCGCTTAACGGCAGAAGCACCAATGGCATGGTAAGCTGCCCCGGCTCCAACAAAACCAACGACGATGCTAAAGTTTTATCCAACATAGGTTTTTCTCAGTGACAATCCTCACCGGTTACCAGTGGACTGGCAAACTCAAGCCGTTCGCCCACCAGAAGACCACGGCTGACTTCCTAGTCAACAATGACAAGGCGTTCTGCTTCAACGAGCAGGGTACGGGTAAGACTGCGTCGGTTATCTGGGCGGCTGACTACCTGATGAAAAGGGGTCTGGTTAAGCGGGTTTTGGTGTTGTGTCCGTTATCCATCATGCGGGCGGCGTGGCAGCAGGACCTGTTTAAATTTGCCATGCACCGCACCTGCTCCATCGCCCATGGGGATGCGAAAACCAGAAGCAAGATACTCAAAGCCGGGTCGGAGTTCGTTATCATTAACTTCGATGGGGTGGGGGTCGTAAAAGACGAAATACTGGCTGGTGGGTTCGACCTGATAGTGGTGGATGAGGCTACGGCCTATAAGACGGCGTCTACTAATCGCTGGAAAATACTGAAACAGAGAGTCGAAAGGACTAGCCCGCGCCTGTGCCTCCTTACCGGTGCCCCGGCAGCGCAGACACCCATGGATGCGGACGGGCTTGGTAGACTGGGTAATCCTGATGGCACTCCGAAGTACATGGGGGTCTTTAGAGATAGCGTCATGTACAAGGTCTCCCAATTCCGCTGGGTGGCGAAGCCTCAGGCAGAAAAGATAGTGCATGAGGTGCTACAACCGGCCATACGGTTTGAGCGCAAAGACTGCCTAGACCTGCCCGAAGTGACTTACGCCGAGCGCGACTGCCCGCTGACGACGCAGCAGATGAAATACTACAAGCAACTGAAAAGTCAGCTACTGATAAGCAGTGATGGGGAAGAAGTCTCTGCCATCAACGCAGCGGCCAAGATGAGCAAACTCCTGCAGATCAGCGGCGGAGCCGTGTACACGGATACTGGGGAGGTCTTGGAGTTCGACGTAACCAACCGTCTGGCTGCTGTGCTAGAGGTAGTGGAAGAGGCCTCGCACAAATCCCTCGTCTTTGTGCCGTACACCCACACCATAAACCTGCTCAAAGAGTACCTAGAGAAGCATGGGGTGACCTGCGAAGTCATCAACGGCGCGGTGCCGGTGAACAAGAGGGGCGATATTGTCAACGACTTCCAGAGCAAGCCCGACCCCAAGGTCCTTATCATCCAGCCCCAAGCAGCGTCACACGGGCTCACTCTCACCGCCGCCAACAACATCATCTGGTATGCCCCAGTAACCTCCGTCGAGACTTATTTGCAGGCTAACGCTCGTATCAATAGACCCGGGCAATACAACCCCATGCTGATTACCCATATATGTGGTAGCTCGGTGGAGGCGAAGCTCTATGGGATGCTACGTGACAATATCACAAACCATAATAAGATAATCGACCTTTACAGACAGGAACTCGCTTCCTCTCCTTGACAATGTAAAGTAAGAAGCCTAACTATCCGAGAGCAACAAGGAGCAACCATGAGCGACGAAGCAGTAGAAGAGACAGTGGACACCCTAGTCCATATCAAAGACTATATCCGCCTCCGAACCCTGCTGGCCCAGAAGGAAGAGGAATACGAAACGGCTATTGCCCCTCTCAAGCAGGAGTTTGATCTGACTGCGGCCATCCTACTCGGCATCTGCAACACGCAGAACGCAGACAGCATCAAGACACCGGCAGGTACTATCTCTCGCCGGGTACAGTCTCGGTACTGGACAAGCGACTGGGGCGCGATGTACGAATTCATCAACGAACACCATGCGCCGCATCTACTCGAACAGCGCATCCATAACAGCAACATGAAAGAGTTTCTGGAAGAGAACCCGGACGTTCTGCCAGCCGGTCTTAACAACGACCGCAAGTATGTCATCCAAGTCCGTAAACCAACCAACAAGTAGGAACACACAATGAGCAAAGAAGTCAGCATCTTTAAGAACGGCGGTGCAGTCACCGCTGCCTCGCGTCGGCAGGTCTCGGACCTTACTAGGTCTATGGTATCTGCTACCACCAACCGCCGTATCCAGACCAACACCAACGGTACTTTCCGCAAGATGGTCAACGGCGAACAGGTGGGCAACGCCATCCGTGGCGAGCTTAATGTCATTATCATCCACGCACTTCCCAAGGTGTCCCGCACGTTTTACGCGGCGGCATATGATCCCGGTGCGGAACCCACTCTGCCTGACTGCTGGTCCAATCTCGGTGATAAGCCGGAAGCTTCGGCCCGGAATAAGCAGGCTGCTACCTGCCTAGATTGCAAGCAGAACATCAAGGGTTCTGGCGGCGGTGATCGCCGTTCTTGCCGTTATCAGCGCCGCATTGCGGTTCTTCTGGAAGGTGACGATAGCGGAGATATCTACCAGTTCAATGTCCCAGCCAAGTCCCTGTTCGGCAAGGGTGTCGGCAACGTGCATCCGTTTGAGAGCTACGTTAAGTATCTGGCGCATAACAATGCGTCCGTGGAAGGCGTGGTTACTACTGTTAGCTACGACCTGAATGCCGACAGCATGGAGTTGCAGTTCAACGCCCTGCGCGAAGTGACCGACGAAGAGTACGCGCTTGTTCAGGAAGCTCAGGCCAAGCCAGAAGCCAAGTCCTACACCATGCTCACCGTGGCGCAGGCTGATGGGGTCACCAAGCAGCCGAAGAAGGAAGCCGTAGCCCGTTCCGACGAGCCGGAAGAAGAGGCCGAAGAAGTAAAGGAACCCGTTAAGCGGGCTTCCAAGAAGGCCGAAGCCCCCAAGGCGAAAGCCGCCCTCTCTGATCTTGTTCAGGGCTGGGGTGAAGACTAGTGGCTGGGTACAGTACGAGCCTCATCAAGAAGAACAAAGAGGCAGACGGTAAGCTTCCCGGGGTAAAACTCGGGAGGCACTGTATCAAGAACGATATCCCCGTGGCGCGGGTGGCTTGGCTGTATAAAGTCAGTAGACAGACTGTCTATAACTGGTTCGTCGGTAAAGGGACGCCGCCTAGAGACAAGGCCGCGCACGTCAAATGGCTATAAGTCTCGGTACCTTGCGCCAGCAACTTCTGCCCGGGCTAGAGGATATGATTATAGGCAAGACTACGCGCCAGAAAGCCAAAGAACTTAGGCATCTGGGTATGGTCATGAACTGTAGAAGCCTAGAGATAGTGGGGCGGCAGCTAATGGATGCGAATGAACTTAGTAGTAAACCCATTAACTCCGTACCTCCGTGGTATATCCAACCTCCGGGTAGCAGTACTATGGACTGGTCTGATTACTCCGAAGTTTCCCCCCTCCTAAAATGATCCCCCCATGTCCGACTTTGATCTTCTCAGCGCCGTGCAGTCCGACGAGGGCTGGTTCTGCGTCGTGGGTATCAAGGACAAGAGCGTCAAGCAGAAGTTTTATAAGACCAGAGAAGAAGTCGATCAGGCTGCACGACAGCTTGTAAACAATAACATCAACGCCTTCTTCGGGGTAGCCAAGTACAAGGAGCCCACAAGCAGGAAAAAAGAAAACGTCCTAGACCTAAAAGCTCTCTGGCTGGATATCGACTGCGGCGAGGAGAAGGCGAAGGTCAATGAAAAGACAGGTAAGCCAGCCGGGTATGCCGATCAGGCAGCAGGACTTACGGCCCTTATGGCTTTCTGTAAGGGGACTGGCCTACCTCGTCCCATTGTTGTTAATTCTGGCCGTGGACTACATGTTTATTGGCCCCTCAAGAAGGCCGTAACCCGCGAAGAGTGGGAGCCGGTGGCGGATCGCCTCCGCCAGACATGTCTAAATAACAACCTTTACGTGGACCCTGCCGTTTTTGAGGCGGCGCGTGTTCTTCGCATACCCGGAACCTTGAACTTCAAGGATGACCCGCCGGAAGAGGTGAAGGTCGTAAATTACGGAAACCCAGTCAGTTTAGGGGATTTCTCGGAAAAACTGGGTGGTGCCACGGCCCCTGTGGTCGCCAAGAAGCCAAACAAGCGACCCCTATCAGCACTCACGCTCGCCCTACGGGGCAATGAAACGACCCTTTTCGACAAGATCATGCGCGCCAAACCCGGCTGCGCGCAACTTAAGTCATGTTACCAAGACCGGGCAACCCTATCAGAACCAAGGTGGTTTAATGCGCTCTCAATTGCCAAATTCTGCGAAGACAAAGACGTTGCTATACACGCTATCTCGGGGGACCACCCGGACTACAACCCCGCCGAAGTCGAAGCCAAAATCAGGCACATCGTTGGACCCCACACATGCGAAGTATTTGAACGCAATAATCCGGGCGGTTGTAATGGGTGTCCTTATAAAGGAAAATTTAAAAGCCCTATCGCTCTTGGCAGAGACCTCAGTAGCAAAAAAGAAGAAGCTGAAGGTGAAGAAGCCGAATATGAAGAAGGCGAAGAGCCCACGTCGTTTGAAAAAGAAATCCGTAAAATCCCGGCCTACCCGCACCCATATGTAAAAGGCCCCACGGGCGCTATTCTTTTAGTAGAAAAAGAAGTTCGTAGTACCGATGGGGAACTAAAGAAAGAAACCGAAACTATAGTCGTGTACGAATGCGCCCTGCAGATAGTAAAGCGTATGCACGACCCTGAACAGGGCTATGTATTTGTCCTCAAGCATTATATGCCCAAGGATGGCATCAAGCAGTTTGTTATTCCTGTCTCCTGCATGGCCGACAAAATCGGGTTGCGGGTGGAACTGGCAAAATACAACGTACTCTGTAGTGATAAGAACTACGTACATCTAGCCGCTTACATAACGGCGGCGATCAAAAACCTACTTCATGAAAGAAAGGCAGAAGACATGAGACTTCAATTTGGATGGGCAGACGAGAACAGCACCTTTATTATCGGGGATCGGGAGATTACCAAAGATGGTACCGCCCACAGCCCCCCTTCCACCGCTACTACAGAAATCGCATCGCGTATGGTGCCGTCTGGCTCCTTGGAGAAGTGGAAGGAAGTGTTTAATCTATACGGTAAGAAGGGTCTGGAGCCCCACGCTTTCGGCGCACTTACTGCCTTCGGAGCCCCACTGTTTGGCTTTCTTGGTCAGAGCGGTGCGATGATTAACCTTATCAATTCTCAGTCTGGGCAGGGTAAATCTACCATCCTTCACATGTGCAACAGCGTATATGGCCACCCTAAAAAGCTTTGCTTTACCGGCGATACCCTTAATGGCTTCGTACACAAGCTGGGCGTACATAATAACCTGCCGGTCTGCCCCGATGAGCTTACTAATATTAAGGCAGAAACTCTTTCGGACATGATCTACTGCGTGTCCACTGGTAGCGGTAAGGATCGCATGAAGCAGTCCACCAATGCCCTCCGCGCAAACCATACCCGGTGGAACCTGATAGCTCTTAGTACCTCCAATGCCTCCTTCTACGACAAACTCAACTTCCTGAAGAACAACCCGGACGGGGAGATGATGCGCGTAATGGAGTACCACATTGAGCAGACTTCGGTACTGGACCCCACCTACGCCAAGCAGATGTTTGACCAGCAGCTTATGGAGAACCACGGCCACGCTGGCGATATTTACATCAAGTGGGTGCTTAATAACCTAGAAGAAGTTATCAGCATGGTGCGCGACCTGCAGATGAAGATAGACGCGGCGTTGAAACTTACCCAGCGTGAACGGTTCTGGTCAGCCATTGTAGCGTCAAATATCTGTGGTGGGCTTATTGCCAAGAACCGCTGCAAACTCATGGACTGGGATATGAACAATATTTATCAGTGGGCTTGTAGTATGACGGAAGAACTACGCAAGGATGTGTCGCCCCCGATCCTTAACTCCATGGTCGTCATCGGTGACTATATCAACCGCAATCTGCAGAACATGCTCGTCGTTCAGGATGCTCCCGACCCTACAACCGGTAAGGCCCGTCTGCCCACCATGGAGCCTAGAGGGGAGCTTCTTATCCGTTATGAGCCGGATACCAAACTGATGTACCTCTCAACCAAGCAGTTCAAGTCCGATTGCTCCAAGAGTCAGGTGTCCTATAAGGAGACCGTCAAGATGTTGGAAACCAAGGGCATAATGAAGAAGGAACTGAATGGCACCGCGCGGCTCACCAAGGGTATGAGTAAGGGCATGAAGGTCAACTCACCTGTGGTTCATGCTATTGTGTTGGATACGTCCCACCCAGAGTTTGCTGGCATGATGGATAATATGGTGGCAGCGGCGACGAACGATACAGGCGGAGTAAGTGAAGCTAGCGGGGGTTGAATACGACATAGTCTGGCAGAAGTTCCGGCGCGGGACTTCGCTCTTCTTCCCATGCCTAGACCCCCAAAAAGCCCGGGAAGAACTGGGTGTAGTTTTAAAAAGGCTAAATATAAAGGTAGTTGTTAAAACTACTATTCAAGAAGGTGTAAAAGGCATTAGGGTTTGGCGGGTTTGACGAATACGCAAACCACGCGTATAGTGCCATTTGGACATGCGGGTTGCTCCTTTTGTCCTTCTTCTTGGTTGAAGATTCCCCAGACCCTCCCCCCGCCCTAACCGGCGGGGGTTTTTTATGAGGCAGCGGCGCGGATATCGCGCAGGATGTAGTCAGCCTCGTCCTGCTTGAAGTAGCTACCATACAGGCCGAGCCCATGACGTTCGATCTGGGCGTCTATGCTGTTGGAGATAGTATCCCCGTCGATAACCATACCCGGGCGTGGGTACCGCTTGTTGTAGGCGCGTATCCGGTCCAGCGCATCCTTAACGTCTTCCTTGGTGTGCTTCTGGAACAGGGTGGAAGTAAGTCTATTGAGGACTTGGTTCTTGGTATGGGTCTGCTCAAGGCTCTCGCCGGTACGGTTAAACTTCTCATCCTGCAGACGGGACAGGCGCTGCGGTTGCACCCCGAGAACCGAAGCCACAAAATGCAGATCATCGAAGTCCGTGGGCTTTAGGATAACGTCGCCGTTAGAAGTAGTTGCGCCTCTATCAGTGTGTTCGACAGCTTGCAATGTGCCCTTAACCAAGGCGGGGGAGAGTTTCTCCAACCCGCGCATGTAGTTTCCGTTGTCGAAGTCATCCATCGCCCCTGACATATTAGTACCAGCAGACACACCGGGGCCTAGGTTGGCTAGGATGAAATTCTTGGTGGTTTCCGCCCATGAGTTACCCTTCTGCCCTGAACGCAGCCACATGTTATTAAACGAGGTTTTGGAACCCCAGTTCTGGTCCAGCATCGTAGAAATGGGGCCATACATAATCATATCGCTAAGGGTCACGGGGGGTCTGCTACCAATACCCGGCACGGAAATATTCCCAAAATGCTCCGGCATGAATTCATAACGGAAGCGGCGATCAGAGTCATCGGCGGTCAGGGGGTTACGAACACGACGCTTGCGCTTGGTGTCATCATCTTCAAGCCCGTCCAAAACCACGTCGATAGTAGCGGCTATGGTGGAATACAGGGGCTGGCCAAGAAGTCCGTGGAACAACCCACCGATAAGAAGAACACCAGCAAGCTCGTTCATAGCCTGCATCTTTACCGCAGTCGTCTCACCCGCCATGGAGCGATAGGCATTCTCCAAGAAGAACTTGGTGGTGTTGATGGCATACTGCTTGAATTGGAACAGGATACGACCTGCATTGTTCTTCATGAAGCTTGGGCGTTCGAACTCACTGTAGTCCCCAAGGGTATCGTTAATGGTATCTATGGCATCCTGAATGGATTCTTCAAAAGCTTTGGCGTCATCAAACTTAACGCCCGCCTTGGCCGCTGCGGCCTTCTTGGCATTATAGGCTAGAGTGAAGGCGGACATACCGGTTATCTCACGGCTCAACTGTTCCATGGCGGCAAAGCCGGAAGTCAACACCTTATAGGCTTTATAAACCCCACGTTTTGCGTCGTGGCCGATACCCGGCTCTGTGTCTATATCCAGAGGGGTAAGTTTCACATCCGTGAAAGAACTTGTGGGGGTGTCGTTAAACACGTTGTGTTCTAGAAGAGTTTTGTAGGCCCGCCCAGATACAGCATCGCCCATCACGCCGGGGGCGTTGCCCATCGAAGGCCACGTAAACACCGTCTTGCCGTTCTCCTGCTTGGTAAACCGCACAGTCTTCAATACGTTGGAGAACTTGCCAACTGTGGCCGCTGCAGGACCATACCCATATCTGGAACCCAGATTAGGCATAACGCGGATAGGGATGGAGGTAGCCTGTGTAATTGCCGTAGCCCCACTGGTAAGCAGCATAAGGTGCGCGAAACGGTTTACTCCCTGCACAAGCCAACTGCGGGGTTTGGGGTTCAGCTCATCCTCAAACCGCTTGTTCATCTCGTCCACAGCGATCTTAAGCTTTTCGGAGATAGCGGGGTTAGCCTTCTCAGCATTGATCTTGGCCATCTTCATCTCAGCCCGGATAAGCGGGGCGTACTTGATCTTCGGCAACTGGTTTGAGTACTGGGAAATGGAAGACTCCAGCACCTTGAGAAAGTTCATGCTGAACCCGGGGACGTTTTCCGCCCGCATCTGGTTCTTACCCAAGCTTCTGGCGGGCAGGTGCGCCAACAGTACTTCGTTAAGAGAAGCCTTCATCTCCTGCTTTAGCGTATCCGGGTTAGCCCCCTGCAGTTTACCCTTATCAATAATGTCGTACAGCCTACTGACTACAGCACTGGGGTTGTTAGGGTCGTAAGAATTGTCTTCCGGCATGAACTCCGTGTTAACCAGATTGCGTATAGAAGCCAGATTGGTTGACTTTATACCGTCCCGCGTAAGTAGTTCTTTGATCTTGGCATCACGCTTTTTCTGCGAGTCGAACCGGTGATACTCATACTTAGGACCACCAGTGTTCTCGTTTTCGCGCGAAGAGTAGCGAAGCACATAGTCGCCAAACCGCTTGAAGGGGAAGTACTGCTCAACGGCTGACGGGTGAGGGGCTCCCATATAGAAATCTTCCCTAGGCGCACCAGCCTCGGCCTCTATGTTCTCATAAGCCTTCTTGATTTCATCCTTGTCAGCATCGTTGTCTACTTGCGCCATGGCGTTATCCAGCCACCTGCGCTTAAGCAAGGTATACATGTTCCGATAGTACCGGCGCACGTCGAGGTATAACTGCTGCCCGCCCTTATGGGTACCCAGCTCATCCCAAAGTTTCTTTATTTCATCTATGTCAGCCTGCCTCTTCGCTATGAGAGCGGATACCTTCTTGGTGCTAGGCAGAGTTTTTAGATACGCGAGGACGGGGTCGGAAGTCGCGGTGGGGTCTATGGAATTGAGACGGGCCTTGCTCATGAGCGCGCTCATAACCTTCTGCCCATAAGCCCCGTTATAGTCTACATACCGCTGAAGAAGTACGGAGCCAGACCGCATGAAGTTGTGACGCTCTGCAAGCATCAGCCGGAGCAAATCTCTGCCTTTCTTAAACTGCGGGATACGCCCGCCCAACCACTTTATGAGGGTAGAAGAGGGCAGTTTATCTATCGTAAACTTAAAAACCTTGGGGTCCAACGTCTGGAGTTTCTTCTCCAGAGAGGCGATAACGGGGTCAGCAGAATGCCCAAGCGTGGCTTCCCGCATGGCAGCGGTCATAGAAACGGCGGTATTTGCCGTCTTCATCTTCTCAAGGGCCTGATCCGTCTGTGCCTCGGCCTCCGGCATTGTCTTGGGGGTTTCATTACCGATATTGCTGCCGTACTGCACGGCTCCGGGCACACTCTCCACAGAAGGAGCAATCGTGTAATCGCGAGTGTTATTGTTCATGTACCGGACGAAAGCATCATCGGGAAGCCAGCCTTTATTCTTCGCCCTAGCGAAAAACCTACGAAGAGACTGGGCAACGCGGTAAAAGAACTTTTCGATGACGCTCTGCGGCTTAGACGCACTGGTCGTCCAACGGGCCACTTGGTCTGCGTACCACTCCGAGAACGACTCCCAGTAATTGCGGCGCTCCGCAGCAGTCAGCTCTCTTGGTACAGAAGTACTACCAGCCGTCTCTCTGGCGCGAAGGGCATTGATAAGCCCGCGTGTATCCTTACCTTGAACAGACTTCAACCACTTGGCGTGGGCCGCCCGCAGCATAGCCTTCATCTCCGGGGAAGCGTTGGTAAACGCTGAAATCTCATGGGCGTGGCCCATCTCGTGGGCGATACGCTCTAGGGTCAACCCCGGCGAAGCCGGGTCATACAGGACGTAGAAGGTGTTCTTACCTACGTATCCAGACGAGCCCCACTTGGGATCATTCACATCTTCTTCCGGCACCACCAGCCCGCGCAGGGGGCCAGTAAACTTGTCTTGGTTCTTTCTGGCGTGGTTGATGGTGGAGACGTAGAGGTTCACCCCGGGCAGGAGAAGGTTCTTGAGTGCCGCTACCGTCTTAGCCAGACGAGCGGGCATATCAGAGGAGGAAGAGAAGCCATCTTTGTCGAAGGTAACAAAGGGGCGCAGGGCATGTTCTTGTGCTTCGGCGGCTTCCAGACGGGCCTTGGCCGCACGGAGAGTTTCTGCGTTTTTCGCGCTTACGAAGTCCCCTTCTTCAGTGCCGCCGTAGCGGGTGTTATCCACATCCGACCTGCCCAGAACCCCGTCCACGATGGGGAGGTAAATAGGCTGGCCGTTTACGACATTGCGTCCTTCAATTAGACCTAGCTTACTATCCCCAAAGACAACCTTGCCGCCGAGGTTCTTGGCATGTTGTTCGATAGGCTCAAGACGAGAAGGACTAGTGTCTTCAGCAGGGATGCCAGCAGTGTCGGAAACCAAAGCCGGGAGGTCACTAAAAACATCCGCCGCATCAGTAGGGATATCGGGAGAAACCAACAAATCCGTAGATGGCTGAACAGCGCGCCTACCCCGGATAAGTACCTTGGGTTCTTTTTCAAGAGGTTTCGCAGACGCATCCCAAAGCGCATCATTAGACACGTAGGCATCCGTGCCATCTGCTTCGGGGTCGAGTTCACCGGTCTCCTTATCAATAGCGTACTTTACGCCCTTTTTCGCTCTGGCCTGTACTCTACCGAATTCGTCTACGACATGCGTGGAAGAGTCGAAGTCATCATCAAGCCACGCCAACTCTTCCTGAATGGGCTCTTTAGTATCGGAAGATACTTTGTTAGAAGTCTTTTTTTCTTTCGGCGTTTCCGGAAGATTTGAAAACAGGCCGAGTTGCTCGTGGGTATCATTGGCTCCCCAAGCGGGCATATTATCATGAAGGCCAACGGCTTCTAGAGCTTTAAGCCACTCGCTCTCGACCTCGTGTCTGTTTTTTAGACTAGCATAGTAACTAACAGCTCTTTCTTGGGGGGTGCCAACAGGAGCTATTTGGGTGCGTTTTCTATCCTTTACACGGGCACCGAGTGTCTGCATCAGGTTCCACTCGCCTGCGTCCTCAATGGTGTCTCTCTTGAGAAGGTCGAGCCGCTTTACGTCCGTCTTACGCTTGTTAAGAAGAGACTGCAGGGAAGCCATAGCGTTAATTTCGGGGTGCTGCGGTATGGTCTTGCTGTCTTTAATGAGCTTCTCCAACTCTGCGATATCCGCATCTTGGGTCGCCACTTCCTCTTTAAAGAGTTGGATCAGACGGGCGCGATCAGGACCCCGTAGGGACATAACAAGCGAAATAATACCGGGAGTATCAGTATACTTCGAAGTCTCGTTACGCATGTAGTTTACGGCGTCTTCCCGTTTACTCTTCAGTAAGTCCTGCATCGGCTCCATGGCAGTACCGGTGAGGCTATCAATCTCTTCGTCCACTGCAGTGCGACGGGCGTGGTCAAGCTGCCGGTTTCTGTCAGCCAGCACTCTGGCTCTGCGCTCCGCAGGGGTCTCGGGCTCCACTTGGGAAGCGTCAGGGATGCCGTGCTTGAAGATAAGGGGGGCTTCTACCTTGGGTTTTGCCGCGCCACGACCCTTTACCACGACGGAAGCAGGAGTAGCCGTTTCGGGCAGGTCTCCGAACAGACCGGGTTCACCAACACCCTTACCCTCCTGCGGGGCCATCAAGTTCATCACCCAGCGGAGTGCGACCTCGGGGGGGACTTCGTCTTGCACCGCCAGTGTAGCTGCTTGGGTTATTTGCTTAGGCGTAGCGACAGAGTATTCCTCTGGGTTCTTGTCAATTATATCTAATATGTTGGCTTTGGCAGTAGCAGTGCGTTCCTTACGAGGCGCAAGGGGGACAGTCTCCACCACAGGAGCAGAAGCAGAATTGTTAGCGGGAACGGCAGCGGAAGTATCAACAGCAGGCACACCGCCAAGAGGAGGCGGCCCACCAGAAGTATCTTCCCGTTCGAGTACCTGAACAAAAGCATCCTGCGGAGCAATACCACTTTTTACCAGCGCCTGAAACCTCTGCGCCTGCGGCTCTGATAACTTAATATTGCTGGGATTAACTTCTTGGTCTGTAGCGGGCGCGGTAACGGGAGCAGGAGCAGGAGCAGGAGCAGGAGTAGCGGGGGGTTCGGGGAGCTTATCAATGGTGGCCGCTACATTCTCTCTTACGGCCTTCACATCATCCGTGGCTTTGGTTATTCCCGGAATAACCGTGGTATCAAGCCCAAGTACCGTCGCCGCTGCAGCCTCATGGTCCATGCCATGAAGTGCTACTAGCTGGTTTACCTGCTCGGTTTGCTCCGGAGAGAACTGCGGTTCTTCCTGCTTCTGGACTTCCTGCTCGACACCACTATGCTTCCCAAGCTCCTGCTCCGCCAGATATATGGAGTCATCAAGGGTATGCCCTTCGTCCTGCTGAATTTTCAGTGCCAGCATCTTCCCGGCATCGGATAGGGCTTCGAACCGCTTTTTTACGTCGTCATTAGTAGTGCTTATGTCAGTACTGGTGTTCGTGTCTGTCTTATTGTCTTCGCCCGCGAGGCCTTGGCGGGCAGCATTTCTGGTCTTCAATGCACCGATGGTACCAGCGGGGACACCAAATATGGACGTAAGCGCCAGTGCCCCAGTCGCGGCTTGCTTGTACTCCCCGATAGCGTCGTCATCCCCAAGGGGAAGACCAGCCTGCCAACGCTCCAAAACCTGTTGGGCTATTTCAGTAGGTACTTCTACAGCGGCACCCTCGACGATACCGCGAGTAATGCCTCCAGCCACAGTTTTAAGAGTGCCCTGCTGGGCGGCGGCAATAAGCTTTTCGGCAGCACCCTCCGCGCCCTTACCGGCTTTTTCGATGAGCGGTTTCACGAATGGGAGAGCCTTGACAAGGTGCTTAAGGACCCCGATCTCCACCATATCCAAAGCACCCTCACCAGCACCTGCTACAGCAGCCTTACCGACGTTTACATCTTCCGGAGTTTGACCCCTATCTATGGCGTCCTGTTGCTGTTTTGCCTGACGGGCTAGGCCTTGGATCATATACTGAGAAGCACTGGTACCTAGGAATGCAGACCCGCTGGCAACAGTACCAGCGGTAAGCGTGGGGACAATAGCCGGGGCACCAACAACAGAAGCACCCTCGCCAACCGCCGCCGCGCCAAAAGGAAGTCCCGCAGCCCAACTTGCCGCAATGGGAGCGGCCATCTGCCCCAAAGAGCCACCAGCTAGTTCCTTCAGGTATTCCCAGTTCTCGCCCTTGCCAAAGTCACCCACGCCCTCACCGTGCTTGGACTTTGTAGCTTCAAGAAGGGCTGTCCGGTTATCGTCCGAGGGGTTAGAGGCATAGGCAGTAGCCTCAGGAAGCGCGCCAAGGGTAGACGCAGCATCTTTGAAAGAACCAAAGAAGCCGGGGCGTTCGGGTGCTTCGGGGGTCGGTGCCTTACCTGCCTCCGGATGAGCTTTTAGGATTACATTACGCACTTGTTCAGGCGAAGCGCCGGGAGGTCCTTCGGTAGTGTAAGTTATGCCGTTAGGTGCGGTAATCTGGTACGTCGTCATTCACTATGTCCACGGTACTGATACAACGCCCGATCCCGAAGAAGCACCACCAAGCCCTGAGCCGCCAACCCCATAAGCATCAAAACGTGCTTGCAGTTGGTCAATCTGGGCCTGAATCTTTTTCTTTGTGGCGTCATCCGGTGCTATGAGAAGCTGACCTTGCAAGTCCTTTATGGAATTACGCAGAGCCCCCACCATAGACCCGCCGCCAAACAAACTGGAGGCAGACTGCTTGTCGATAATAGCCTGCGCCCTAGCCGCAGCCAAACTCATAGGTATACCCGCAGCTTTTGCCTTCTCCATGATACCAGCGGCAGCGGTATTGATCTCCCACTTACCCTCAGGTTCCGCCTCAATACTAAGCATCTTGTTCTGGTAGTCCTTGGAATTGGCCAGTTCTTCTTTCTTAAGCGCAAGAGCATCATTATCCTTGCCAGAGGAGCCATATTCCTTGACGCCTGCGGTAACGCCTTCGCCAAACCCACCCAGAGCATCGGGGCGTTTAGTACTCATCATGGCACCAGCCACACTCAATAGCGCCATACCCTTACGTTCCTGTTGCTGGTCTGCCAACCACTTAGAAATGGCATCCTCACTAGAAGCCGCAGCAGGAGCCGTTGTGGGAGTGGCGGCGGGGGTAGTGACAGGAGCCTTAAAAGCAGCTTCCGCAGCAGGATCAGAACCCATCTTATAATAAGGCATATGTGGGCCAGTGGGGGCGGATGGTTTAGTATCCTCCTTGGGAATCTGATTCTGCGGGACAGTCGCCCAATTATGGACGTTTGCAATAACTTTGCCCGGAAGCACACCAAAGAGGTTACCAGCTATACCTGCAGCATTTGTACCAACATACCTTGCTGCATCGCCCAACCCAGAACCCGAACCATTAGGATCAATATCCTTCATACTCTGCATTGGATAGAGGGAGGGAGGCTTTATATACTTACCGTCGTTTGCCGAGGATATATTATAATAACCCAGCGCACCATCCGGGTCCGGTCCAGAATAGTCATAAGAAGAACTTGGTGCTGACTTTGGTTTTCTATTAGGAACAGCTTCAGCATCCCCACCAGTGTACGTATCCGCCTGAGCTGACTGCACTGGATTAAGATTAGCTATGAGCTGGCCAAGACCTGTCTTGCCGCCGTGGAAAACCGTACCGCCGAGTACGGCACTACCGGGATTGTCTTTCATCTTTTGCATGTACCCGATATCAGTACCGGGGCCATATGCCTTGGGGTTCGCGGAAGAGAAATCTGTCTGGTCCTGCGGTACCTGATCCAACAGGAGAGACGAGCCATAAATATTGTCAGCCCTGCCCGGATTGGGCCCCTTTACATACAAATTACTCGGGGCGTGGTTGTTCGCCCCCGTACCAGTAACCGACTGGAAAGCATTTGGCTTGGTTAGCGCGCCTTGAATGCCGCCATCGTCCGTCCTAGCCCTATTAAGGATAGACCCCATAATGCCCGCTTCCTCCTGCGGAACACTCCTTGCGCTTGCTTCGGCGTGGGTAGCCTTAACCAGCATGTCAAACTCGGCGTCCGAAATCGGCTTACCATAGTACTGTTCCGCGCGAGCTTTTGCGGCGGCGCGGCTCTTGGGGTTACCAAAACTACCACCTCCCGAAAAAGCCACAATACCGCCGGGAGCGAAGTGCCGTTCGTTGAACATGCTGTCCGGGAGCGGGAGGTCGATAAGACCACCACCAGCCGCATGCATAGGAGCCCCACCTTGAGGAGGCGGAGGAGCAGAAGCCATCTGCTGCGGGGGAGGCGAAGCTGGAGGAGCACCGGGAGGAGCCGGAGGAGCCGCTTGCTGTTGGGGCTGGGGGTTAAGAAGTTGGTCCCTTATAGTCGGCTTCTGCTGCGCCTGTTTCTGGGCCTCCATCTTAAACCGCTGCGCCTCATTAGCCGCCAGTGTGGCGTCGAGAACGGTAATGGCACCCGAAGCTACCTCCTTACGCAAAAGGTCAGGTTGCCCACCATTGGTGGCCCGAAGAATTTGGTCAGTGCTGACCTTGGAGAGACTTCCTAGAGACATGGCTTTGCCTATATCAGTTTAGAGAGACCGAGGGCACCAATACCGGCACCGCCAATCTGGGAAATAAGTGAAGGCGGAGGCGCATACGTAGTCGCGGTAGAACTCGGCGTAACGGGAACACCGTGCAGGATGGCGCTGTAGTTGTTAAGCAGTTCCTGCGGGTAGTCGCGCTGACGGAGGAAGTCCGCGTAGTTGGTGTCGAGGTACTGCTGCTGCAGCGCCTGCTGCGATGCACCCGCTGCATTCTTGGCCTGTATTGCCTGAAGCTCGGCGTTCTGGGACGTGGTGCCGAGATTAGCAAGAGTCGTGGCAGCGGTGTTGGCCTGACTGAGACCCTGAAGACCAAGGCTTGAGCCAAACTGCTTGGACTGCTCCGCTGCCTTCTGGGCTTCCATATCATACTGCTGATTAGCCAACTGAGCCTGCATACCGGTGTTAGCGCCAAGGGTCTGGACCCCGAGGTTGGCGTTAAGGTTCGCCTGACCCGTAGTGAGACCCGCTTGCTGGTTAGCTAACGCAGCCTGCATCGCCTGCTGGGCGCTCATACCCTGCATCTGGAGCTTGGCGGCTTGGTTCTGTACTGCAGCCTGCTGCTGGGCGTTCATGTTGGCAAAGGCAGTCTGATACTTTGACTGCTGCTCGGCATTAAACTGCTGCTGGGCATTCTGGTAGGCCGACTGGAGACCCGAGGCGGTAATGTTGGCTTGGGTATTACCAAGATTGCGCTCGCGCTCAGTAGCAGCAAGTAACTGCCTTGCCCCACCATAAGTACCCTGACGAGCCGCACCAAGATCACCGGTAAGCTGGCTAATCTGGGCATCGCGGGTAGCCTGCTCCTTCTGCCTGTCGATCACGTTCTGGATATACGGCGACATGTACTTCTGCGCCGTGCCGTCCTCATTGAAGGACTGGGGGTTGTATCCCATCTGTGCCGCCGTCATTTGGGCGGCGTTACCAGCAAGATTAGGATCAGAAGTGACGTTCTGCGGGCCGTTCATCTGGTAGTTGTTGAGCCTAGGGCCGCTAACGTTCTGGGCGGAGAACTGCCCGTTCTGGAAGTTCTGACCGGCAGCAAGAGCGCCGAGACCAGCCTGCTGGGCGATATTAGTGGCGGTGCCAAACTGATTGGGCGTGTTCAGGTTACCGGCTTGGTTCTGCGCTTGGTTCTGCAGGTCGGAGAAACCAGCCACGCGCTGATCGGGATAGGGGGTGTAGGACTGGTTGGACAGAGCCTGTCCACGCTGCATCAGGTCCGTGAAGTACGGCTGCGCGTAAGCGGGGAGGTTGGACGTGTTGGTAGTGACGTTTTGAACCGTCGTACCAGCGGGGGTTCCTGAACTAGACATGGTGGTCGCCTGCGAGGTTGGGGTAGAAGTAGGGGCCGGGGCTGGGTTAATTGATGCAGTGTTGTTCGGGTTAATACCCACACTCGTTGTACCCGGTTGTTGAAGACCTGAATAAGAAGCAGGTGACTGACCTACCATAGGCGCAAGCGCACCCAGACCAGATAACTGATCCTTAAGTGAACCGCCACCCGGCATGGGTATGCCGCCATTTATCGGCTGGTTGTATTGGGAATTGCTGTCCAATGGTGGTAGCCCATTCGCAGCTCTCTCCGCCGGGGTCAGACTACCCCCCGGACCAGACCCAAAGCCGTCCATCATAATAGGAGTATTTTCGTCGTATCCGGGACTAGACATTATCTAGCTCCTACCAAGGCACGAAGCCCTGTGTCTACGCCGCGACCACCGTCTTTTTTGGCTGCTTCCATGCGAGCCTGACGGGCCTTGGCCATTAAAGAATAGAGATATTTTGACCCCTTCTGGGGGTCACCGCCACCGAGGCGGGCTACGGCATGGGGAGAAAACTGGACTTCATCGCGCGCAACGCGGGCATCCTGCGTGCCGCCAATATTGGCATGGACAGAGTCACTTACACCGTCACCGGGACCGTGGATGGGTTGACCACCAAGCCGAGCGAGAAGCTCCTGACCAGCAGAGCTGGAGCCATTACCCAGTTCCGAAACCGTCCGGGCATCCATGACGAAGGAGCCGTTACCCAGTTGGACGGGGCCACCACGGGCAGAACCCTGCGGCCCGTTAGGAAGTCTTCCAGCCGCATCAGCATTATAATCGCCGCCGAGCCTAGTGGCGCTGTCACCAAAACCACCCCAACCACCACCGCCACCAGAGCCATTCCACGCACCAGAGCCGCCGATACCGCCAACACCGGAATCGCCTGCGGAACGCCCTGATCCACCCGAGTCACCTAAATTACTAAACTGCTGGGCAACCGACTCCCAGTAGCTACTACCGGGGGCAAACATACCCCGTCCGTTTATCATGTCAGAGTTTTGCCTGCTCTCCACACCCAAGGCCGCATCCTCAGGGCCATAGTAGTTACTCAACATCGCGCTGGGGGAGTTGGTAGTCGTATTGTATATATCGTTTACACCAGCCGCAGACTGGTTAAACGCGTCGTTAAAGGGGGCTACCTCCTCCGCAGCAGAATAATCGCCGCCAAGACCATGGTACAAAGAGTCCACGCCCTGAGTAAGAAGCCGCTGAACCATTCCCGGCTGACCAGCGAGGTCCCCTGCACCGCTGCCAGTGCTACCCGCTTTATCCGTAATGTGCAGGCCATCTAGGATGGCGGCGATGCCAGAAGGTATTAACCCAGCCCCCGGTACCAAACCAGCCGCGTTTATAAGGGCCTGCCGCGTGTTATCTCCCGTCCACGAAGACGGAGCCTTTAAGAAGTTACTAGCATAATCGCCAACCCTACCCGCAGCAGCGCCTAAACCGGAAGTACCTGTGCTGGAGTCGCCGTACCCAGTATTGCCAAAATTACTCCCGCCGATACCCAGAGTGCCAAAATTAATATCGCCGCTAATGTCCCTATAGCGGTCCCCAGTCGAACCCGGGTTGCCGTCAATGCCAGCAAAAGTACCGTCGTTAGTGGGTCCGTAAATTTGCCCGCCGGGGGGCGCACCGTAGCCGCCAGAGAAATCACCAGAACCAGAAGAACCAGTCCCACCAAGATCGACACCAGCAGGCGCTACGATCCCGTAATTTTTTTCCCCAGTCCCACCCGTCTCCGGGTGAAAGGTAAAGTCGCGCGGCGGAACCGGAGAGGTAGGACCACCACCGCCATGGTTAATCAAGTCTAAATAGTCCCTACCCGTCCTCTGCGGCGTACTAGAGTAGACTTTCCCACGTTCGGGTGCGTCGTAGAGATCAGGAGCAGGCGAAGACTCCACGCCACCGCCATCGGCCAACGCCACCAGACCACCTGTGGCATGAGAAACCACGCCGTAAGGATTGACGTTATCGAAGTACATATGCTCGGCAGAGTCGTAGGCGGCCTGCGGATTTCTAATTACTTTTCTGGGTACCGGCGTATATGGACCTTTATAGACAGGGTCAGCGGAAGAAGTAGAAGGGTTGTACGGAGTGGTTTGGGGGCCCGTAGAATTAAGAAGCGGCGCAGCCACGCCAAGGGCGGCGGCATAGGGAGCGTACTTGGCGAATGAACCAACAGTATTTTGAAATGGGGTGCCAGCGGCTGCGGCGGCAGTGAAATTACCCCAACTGCCCTTAGAAGGGTCTATTCCTGCTGTGTTATGAACAATATTGGGCGGTTCGGAAACCGCAGTCGGAGCCTGCCCTGCGGCGGTATAAACGCCGCCATTAGTTTGAGGGTTTGTATCCATACCCGCAGTCGGAGCCTGCTGCCCCCCAACTTCGCCGCTTGATAAATTAACATCCCCCTTGGAGAAGTTAGAATTTAACCCAAGAACATCCCTATCAGCTCCACCCAACAGTCCATACCCAATGGACGCACCACCATAAGCACCCAACCCAGCCATCAACCCCTTGCTCAAGTCACCGGTAATCGCAGTTTGCACCGCAGCGCCGCCCAAACCCGCAATCCAAGGGTCCACACCCAGAGCGCCACCGGCTACACCAGCCAGCGTAGGGAGAAGGTCTTCTAGGAAACCCGCTTCGGGGAGGCCTGTTTTGGGGTTAGTGGTGAGGGAGCCACCCGCAGAACGCGCAAGGGCCTGTAATCCCCCTATTTCCCGTGGGGACATGTGGACTAGAACGGTGTCTTTACCCCGTCCTTGGTCCTGAAGATGTTGTGCGAGAGCCCGCATATCTAAACCCCAAGAAAGCCAGAATACCCTAAAACCAAAGCAGATACCACGTTATCCACTACCCATTCCTCCAGTTCGAACCATCGCAGAAAACAGGTAAGAAGATAGTGCCCCCGCCCGTGGCGATAGCCCGAAAAACAGGGGCCGCAGCGGCGTCCGTCACAAAAGTCCTAGCCCCCTTGTAATCGGCGGCTGCGGGGAGAGAAGCCACGGTGGAGTAGTTAACCGAATAGAAGTAGTCCGCTGTATAGCTCTCCGCCTGATTGGGCGTGAGAGAGTCTAACTGGGAAAAATATAACCCTATAATACGCAATAACTTCTGCATGAACTCCGGCTCATAAAGCGAGGGAGGCTTCGGCAGTGTGGGTGCATTGAAGAGCTTAAGTCCCATGGTTTATCTCTTGCCGTCCGGTCTGGCATCCAAGCGCGGGGAACCAAGCTGCCACTGAACCCCAAGAGTGTTGGACCCCACCCGCATGGCCATCTGGCGACTGCGTGACCGTATGAACACCTGCGTCGTGTATGAGGTAATAGTCGAATCCGATACCACGCTCTTAGTGTCGGAAGCATTGGATAAGTAAGTCGAACCGGGGGTCCGATGCGAGTAGAGGGTGATGTAAGCCGTGGGCGTAGAAGAGGTGGATTCAGAAAAGTCGATATCCGGGATAATCCTACGGGTCAGCATGAACTGGTCGCCGTCACCAATATCAAAGTCAGAGGACTCGATATAAGCATCCATGGCCACGCCGTTGGCGTCCAGACCGTTCTCATGCTCGTAAAGAGTACCAGATGTGGTTATCGCGGCTTCTGAGGTATAGGCACCCATCGGGTGGGCGCGAAGAGAGCTGTCTAGCCACGCCGTGCGGGAAAGACTTCCATAGTACCAGACTTTCTCAGCGTGGTTATACACCACATAGCTATCATTCCACGTAGCGTTCTGGCTGGGGTAGAACCACCAAATCTCGTTCCACTGCTCGTTCGTACCACAGACAACCTGATCGGACTGGTTGTAGTTAAAGTTGGCAAATACCTGTTGGCGCAGGGTGCAAGGCAGCGTGTCTACGGCACCGGAATAAGAATAGAATTTACCCTTGCCCATCCAGTAGGTGACATTAGACGCCGAGGCGCAGGCGCGGGGGGACATGATGGAGATGTTGTCAGAGTACTCCTGAACCCCGTACACATCAGCGGTACCGAGGAACTGGAGAGTATAGAGGTTGGAGTCGGTCCAGACCAAGATTTCCTGACGAGTGGAAAGAGCGCGGACAATCATGGAGCCGCGAGAGAGACGAAGGAAACCAGCGGAATTGGTGGGCGACGGCGTCCAGTTGCCGGGGTCGTCTTGGTTGGACCACCGGATAAGCATGGGGTCGAAGGTAGTAGCGCCATAAGTAGTGCAGCCGAAGGCCAAGACATGCTGGTCTTGCTGGGAAACCATCGTCTGCATAGCTTGAAGCGGCACGTCGGAAGCGGCAGCGATAGAGCTTAGGAGAACGCCGCGAGTACCAAGGGCAGTAGCCGGGTCAGCCAACACACCGCGCGCCCAGTAGTAAATGGCACCGTTGCGGATATTAAAGACTAGATCGTTGCGGGTATTATCCCCAAACCAGTCCCGCTGCTGCAGGTATACGGGCGAGGTAGAGCCAGAACCCCAAGTGCTTCTACCCCACGTACTGGTGCCCCAACCATAGCCGAGTGTGGTGGAAGCATAACCTGTGTTGATCTCGAAGCTTATAACGATAACCACACCGCCGGAATTAACCACGGTGGAGGTAGCAGCCGTGTCTACGACAATAGTGAAGTCTGTGCTGTTCAGCACGGTAATCTGGAAGTTGCCGTTTAGAGAGGCTTGCGGGATACCGCCAATGGGGCCCACAACACCCGAGATCGTTACGAAATTACCTGTGGTGGCGGTGTGAGGCGTGCCAAGCTTGATGGTAACCGTGGTGGAAGTGATAAGGGTATTGACGCAATTGTTGGTGTTCGGGGTTGAAAGCGTGGGCGTAGTCGCCCGCAGCGGGGTGATATCGTAGTAATTGCCACCTGCCTCTAGGTAGGTTTTGAGGTTCGTGCCCATGAACAGGAGGTTGTCGTTGTAGGACGTAACCCAGTTGAACATCTGGCGGCAGACGCCCAAGAACACACCGATAGCGTTGTTAACCCACCCGCCCATTTTCTCAGGGAAACCTGAATGAAACCGGACAAGGTTGATCTCGTACCAACCTCCCTCGCTAGAGTAGGCAGTGGCATCACGATCAACACCGGGCCTGAACTCCAGCTTAATGAGGGGCATTAGGGGAAATTACCCCCAACCGGGTTCGGGAAGCCTACAGGAGCCGCAGTGCCAATCTTAGCACCCGGAGGAACCGTGGTCGATGTCCACGGGCTTTCGTTCATGGGGCCTACGCAGTCGGCCAAGGTCGCGCCGTTTACTGGCTTGGGGCGTACTGTGCAGATCATCGACCACATGTTGGAGAACCCGCCACCCGGCTTAGACGTGCTGGTAAAGGTGCGGACCACGACGGCGGCGGGTGCCCACGTCGGAGCGACGGGGTAGGTTGTGGCGTTACTGAACAAGGACCAGACTTTGCCCTTGGGGGCCTTACAGGAGCCGTTCATCAGGCTCAGGTCGGCAATGCTCTCGCCCTTGAGGACTGGGCATACTGAGACACCCATGGGGAACGTGTTGCCGTTAACCTTTACCGTCTTACCGGGTACCGCCACCGTCGCGCTGGAGGCGCAGAGGGCATAGGGCGTGTGGCAGATGGCAAGGGACGGCGAGGCGTCAGCCGGGGTTGTGGCGAAGAGGGCGAGGACGATCAGGGTCTTTTTCATGGGGCTTCCGGGGCTGTGTTGGATGGAATCTGCGGCGCGGCCTGCTTCTGGATTTCGGCAATCACCGGGGCGACCTGAATATACGGGGCATTGCCCAGTGCGTTCAGGATAATGTTGATCTGGTCGATGGTGAGGTCGAGTTGCATTAAACGGTTTCTCCATTTGTTTTTTCAACACAGCTACGGCACCCGCAGTCTGGACCCGGCTCGCGGCCCGGTTCTGCGTGAATTTCAGCCAAGCGGGCGGCAATAGCTTCGTCGCCCTGAATAGGCGTCAACTGTTCAACAAGGTATTTGACAGATGCCAACTGATTTTCAGTCATAGGTTTCATATTATTTCCTCCTGTAGCGCCGTCTATATTTTTAAGCAATTAGGTTACTATACGCATAACCAACCAATTCCATTTGGGCCATGACATTTGCGTTGGTAACACCTACCGCTCCAGAACTATTAGCGGTAACTTTAATAACAAGTGTCGTTCCCGAAAGAACGGTTGTAATTGTAGTGGTAATGGCAGCCACACCGGCATTGATGCTAAATTGTGATCTGGACATATTTACCGGCGTTCCGCCGCTATAGCTGCCGCCAAAAGAGCCGTATATGATGTTCCATTCTTCGTAGACACTGCAATAACCGGAATTACTATCGTTTATACACGCTGATACTTTTAGCTTTACCGACGATTGTAGATTATCAACAGACGCTGTGACCGTCCCTATTGTCGTCGCCGTAGCCGCAGCGATGCTGCCGCTATATACTTTTGTATTACCAAAACTTCCAGTCGCAGCAATCTTTCCGTTAGTGGAAATCTTTGCGGCGTTATAGACAGTGGTTGTGCCGACAGTCAGTGCCCCCGTGGTGTCGAAGCGGGCGACTTCTGTGGTGCTGTTAGCAAACAATAAATTACGAGAGCCACCGCCTGCGCCATACGATATAATTACATCATACGATCCAACCAAAAGGCCTTTATTTGCTTGCCAACAGCCAGTCGTTGTAAATCCAGTTCCCAAGCAATATAATTCAAAATTGTTATCGCCGTTGGTCGCGCGAAACGCCGATGATGCTGACCCGCTTGCATTTGAATTAAGCAAAACGACTTTGCTTCCAGCGTTCTGGTTCTGCGTAATATCCAGAATGTTGCTCGGCGTCATGCCGATGCCGACAAGACCGCCATTCGTAATAGTGACCTTGGTTCCCGCCCCGGTTCCGGCGTAATAAAGCCCAAGGTCACTTTCACCCGAAGAGGTAGTTGCGAGGAAAGACCAATCCTTCCCGCTGAGAGAAGAGTTCTTCAAAGTAAAAGAGGCATTGCCCGACGCAGCGGAAGTGGTGAGTAAGCCGCTAAAATTAGCCGCAGCGCCGGTCAGGGTGCCGGTGACACCAAGGGTGCCACCAAGCGTAAGGTTACCCATCCAATCAATAGCCTGAACGAAATTAGTCCCGTCGCAGTAGACAAAAGCCTTGTTGCCACTCGGTACTGTAATACCGGTACCGGAAGAACCAATGACCCGGATGGACTGGCTACCAGAAGTGGCGTTGTAGACTAGGTAAGTCTTGCCTGCGCGAAGGGGGCAGATGAGGTCACGGGTCGCCGTGAGCGAGCCAACCGACGTGCAGTTGAGGATGTAGTAGCGCCCAGTGCTGTCTACGCCATCCGTAATGGAGATGGTCAGGTTGGCGTCGGAAGTAAAGCTGGCCGTGGTACGCCCGCAGATGGAGGATTCAATAAGCGGGGAAAGGTTGGTGTTGGTCGTAGTGCCCCAAGTACCGGAGTTTTCACCCGTCGCCATCAGGGCAAAACCTAATGTTGAAGAATATGTGGTAGCCATAGTTAACTCCTAAGTCGGTATTTCGGTCCAAACAGTGGTTTCACTGTCGTCCACCGGAGACCACGCAGGTGCCTGAGTATCTGTTATTGGGACCCAAACAGGGGTCTGGGACTCGTCAATAACGCTCCAGACCAGAACCGACCCAATATAGCCGTAAGCTACTACACCTGTGACCAAAACGCCAACAGATACTGAAGCCACCATAGATACCCCAAGCGGCTGGGTCTGCATCCGGGGCAGGATGGGTAGCGGGTTAGGCCACTCAGTCTGGAAGAAGGGCGGTTGATCCCCCGGCTCTTCTAGCCCGGAGCCCAAAGGTTGGGTCTGCATCCGGGGCAGGATGGGTAGCGGGTTGGGCCAGTCGGACCTGTTGAAGGGGAACACATCCCAACCAATAAGAATGTTCCGCACGCCCAAGGGTTGGGTCTGCGTCCGGGGGAGGATGGGTAGCGGGTTAGGCCACTCAGTCTGGAAGAAGGGCGGCTGGAGACCGGGTAGCTCTAGGGTTTCTCCAAGCGGCTGGGTCTGGATCGGGTAACGAAGCGGTAGGGGGTTGGGCCAGTCGTTCTTGTTATTAGGAAGGCGGTCTTGGCCAATAAGTATGTTCCGGACGCCCAAAGGTTGGGTTTGCGTCCTAGGAAGGATGGGTAGGGGGTTGGGCCAGTCCTTCTTATTGAAGGGTAAGTTGTCCTGCCCAATAAGCAGAAAAGCCCGCCCAAGAGGCTGGGTTTGGGTCCTCGGCAAGATCGGTAACGGGTTGGGCCAGTCAAACTGGGCATTGGGGCCGGTACCGCCCCAAGTGTTAGCGCCCCAAGTAAGAGCGCCCCAAGTTGTTAAACTATACGGGGTCATGCACTACCCCATGCTGGAGGCCCAACGGGGAGGGGCCACGAAAAAAGAATAAGCTCCCCCGCCGAACCGTAAAAAACAGCCAGAACAGGAGAGCTTATGAGACGGTGAACTTTACGAACCTGAAGACCGAGCCGCTGTACACCAGCCAATATTACAGTAGGGTTAAGCCCTGATAGGCCATTCTGCTGCAGTGGCATGTAAGAAACCCATTAAAAGCAACCGCTTACTCGTCAGAACATTTCATAAATTAGATGGGACGACACAGTGGACGAGCCCGAACCAGTGTTATTCGACAGGGTCGTGTCTTGGTTCGCACCTGCACCAATCAACCACCACTCTTCGCCCGGGGCCGCAACCCAACGAACGATGCCACCGAAGGCGTTCATCGCTAGATTCAGACGCGCGACGGTTGTCGCATTGGACGGGATGGGCTGGTTAGTGACGTAGGCCACCGCCGCTGTGGGGATCGTGGTAATAGCAGCCGCAAAGGTATTCAGCGGGCCGTCAGAGTTGGGGGAAGCCAGAGCGGTGGCACCACCCGTACCGGCAGTAGCCGTGCGACGGAACTGCATATTCTGGATCGCAGAGGCAGCGGCAGTGCCGCCAATATAGATTTCCTGAACCTGCGCGAGCTGGGAAGCCGCAACGGCCAGAGACTGGTACTGGGAAGTGGTGACCTGAGCATTGTCGGCGGTGCCAGTGCCGGTGGTCCAGTTATTGGCGGCGAATGCGCGTTTTGCCATAGGGGCTAACTCCTAAAAATAAGGGGGGATAAGGGGTTTACCGGCTTGTCGCTTCCCACCACAGCGTCAGCAAGGGCCTGTACAGGCCGACATTCTCCAATTGCTGCACAGGGGTCGCATAGGTACCTGTCGCACTTAAAGCAATGCCCTCGCGGGCGTGTCCTATCCGGATTCATGACTACCACAGTACCACAATGCACACAAGACCGAGTACCGAGTTCGAGTTTAGTGCCTTCGGGTACGAGAGGTACGAAGTGGCCGAGCTTCAGGAGTTTGTCGCGCTCTGCTTCGTTGATCCCGGGAGACGCCCGATGGTCGATGAGGAGGTAACCCTGCTGGTCCTTTTTGAACCTCATACCGCGAACTCCTTCGCCTCTTTTTCCACTCCTTCGACCCGTGTCGTCCAACCCTTGCCAAAAGTATCCCACGTCGGAAGGTCTTCTAAGTACGCAAGACGTGCTGTGGTATATGCAGAGATGAGAGAAATGGTGTCGTGGTGAGAAACGGCGTTCAAGGTCATGGGGCCAAGATGCCCGTCGATGGAGACGCCGAGGGCGTCCTGAAGGATCATAACCGCACGGGAGGGGCCGGAGTTGACACAGGTATCAAAAACACAGTGGTCTAGGCCAGAAGGCAGCTCATCACCCTTCACCAAGTCCCAGTACTTGGTCTTGTAGAATCCTTCTACTCTGACAGGAGTAAGGGCCTGCATGTCTTGCTCCGCGACAGGGTGGCCGACATAGGCTTCCCAAGCTCTTTTGGTCACTCCGAGATTCGTCATCCCACCCGGGTCTTTGGAGTGGTTGGTGTAGCCGCCTTCATGCTTAAGAAGGAAGTGGAAGGATTTGTCCCAGTTCTGTTTCATGCTCCTACAAGCCGTGATGCGCGATCAGATAGCCAATGGTGGCTAACAAGCTACCAACAACCACGAAGACCGCTTTCCATAAGTGCCCGTAAATCTTGCTTACTTCAGTAGCGAGAAGCCCTAACTTGGAATCAACCCGCCGGAAACACTCATCCAGTTTTCCCGTTATGAGTTCGCGCCAAGTCTCGCTTTCGTGAGCCCGCTCAAGACAAACTCTTTCATGTTGCTCTATCATAGCGAGTGCCTTTGCCACGCCATCGCGGGCTATCTGATCCACTACATTTGCCATTGGCCGTAAGTCTCTCTTAAGAGGCTTCCTAGGTCTAATGCCCATCAGCCGATTTATCCGAACAAAGTTTTGCGTAAACTGCATTATGCTCTTTTACTTGCTCTATAGTCTCTGGTGTATCGTGCAGGCGTGAGTATTTAATCACCTTGGCAATCTGGCAGAACGTCGCGTGGTCAGTCCCGGGAGTTGGGGTCTGGCCCGCGCAAGCTGTCAGGATTAGCGGCAGCAGTAGCGCGAACCTCATCCCGTACTTTAGTGGCAGTCTGTATTTCATCTAGTGCAGCCTGAAGGTTGACTGAAACAGTCTGGGCAATGGCCCCGTCGATCATCTTCTTGTCACGGAAGTAACCAACGAGGCCGTTGAGCAGACCCAATAACGCAGAAACGAGCGACAGTGCGCCCATCAGCCAACGCCGTTACGAATGAACGCGCCCAGCAAACAAGTAATAACCGTCTGACCGGCCTGCGCGATAGTAGCGTCACCCACCAAGTAGGCGGCGATAGCGCCAATAATGCCGAGCACAGCGGTGATGTAGGTCTTCTTTCCAGCAAACATAGTACTCTCCTTGTTAAGCGACCCGAAGGATCGCGGTGGTATAGGCAGATGCAGGCATATTGACGGTGAAGTTACCGCCGGTTGAACTCTTGTCAGAGCCGAAGTCCAGAACCGCCACGGAGGGGTTGGTCAGGACGGCATCCGAGTTATCATGGGACTTGGGGGTAGAGTTATAGATGAGCGCACCGCGAGCGGTGATGGTCGAGGTGGTCCAAGTGGCGTCGGAGAAATTAAGCCAACCGACGCCGGTAGTAGAAGTTAAAGAAGAAGTAGTTACCCCTAGGTTGGTTAGGATAATACCTCCAGCGGTGTATCCCGTGCCCACTACCTCGTTGGAAGAAGTATAGGCGGTAGTAAAAGCGTCGAGAGAGGCGGAAGAAGTATACAGAGCCATCTTGAAGATGCTCGCGCCTGACTGTGCAGACGGACGGAAGTCGTGGACCGCCAGAAGAATCTGGGCCTTAAACGACGAAGTCATGATCTGAACGAGGGCCATTTTCTACCTTACCGGATACCGGACCTGTTGGTTTCTGTACATGTCCTGACGATTTTTCCCCTCGGCGTAGCCCTTCAGCATGACCATGGCGGTGTCGAACTGCTTCTGGTACTGCGCCAGAACATCAGCTTCACCCTTCATGAATGTGTAGGCTTCGAGCAGAGCGCCGTACAAAAGGACACTATCGAAGTTGTTCCCCAGCCACGTAGTAGATGCCGTGACGATGGTTTCGGGGTAGTAGAAATAATGAAGCTCCATCGTGTAGGCGGCATCGGGGGTCGGACCGAGAATGTAGGAATTCTCATCGAACATCGCGTAGTGCGTGGGCGCTCCGGTAACCGTGGGAAACGGAAAAGCTTCACGGATGTAGTTAACATCCTTGTTCAGTAAGTAGGTGTACCCACCCGTGATGGGGTCTATGCAGGCAATAGAGAAGTTCGCCAGCCAGTCAGACGGGACGGATAGATACTTGTTATTCGCCGTGGTCGTACCAGTCACATTCTTCCGCAGGTCAAGAAGCTGGATATTGTTGTAAATCCTCTGCTCGGCCTGCTTTATGAATGTGTCGATCTGCTCGGTGGAGGTAAGACTCCCCGATCCTTCCGTGTCCGGAAAGTCGTTCTCTACGTAAGCCTTGATGGTCTTTACGAGAGTTGCGTAGTTCACGGCTTGCCCATACCCGGGTTAGGGTTGAACTTGGTACCCTTGGAAGCCAGCTTGGTCCCACGAATCTTCATCGTCTGGGTGTTGGCGACGTTGTTTGGGTAACCGTTGTTCTTCTCGACAGGCACATTCTTAGGCTGTCTGTATGTGGTGGTAGCCATTTACTTACCCTTCTTCTGGTTGGCAACCTTAGCCAATCCACGGCCCAGAGTCCGCATCTGCATGTTGGTCTTGCCGCCCTTAGCCAACTTAGTCAGCGGCTTACCCGGGTGGTCGTGCTTTTCGTGTTTATGGACCATGGCCTTAATCATAGCCTTGTCCTGCTTGATATCGCTCTTTGAAGATTCCTTAGCCATGTTGTTCTCCTATGAAGTTGTTACGGTTACGGTACCCACAGCACCTTGGCCTTGTAGAGTATTGATTAAATCCGGCAGAGCCAGAGGATTATTGAGTCCCGCTGGGTTCCAGCCCCAAGCCGTCACCCGACTACCATCCGAAGCATTACCGGCGGCATTTAAACCCGCCTGATAGTAAGAGTTGTCTGGGCGCGGATTCCGTACCGCTTGGGGGTCAATAACGGGATAGAGGCCGAGGGAAAGCTGCGGCTGGTCGGGCTCCCAGCAGGTGGGGCAAACCAATATATTTACGTTCTTCGTCTTGATGACGAGGCTCTTAAGTTCACTCAGTTTGTACCGGAAGCCGCAGCGGTCACATTCTGCGATGGAGTTTCTGCCGGAGGAGAAATTAGTGGACATGGCATCCCTCCCCTACCGCATGAACTGCTGACGAGGGACAAGGCGAAGCGGGGCCTTCTCGCGGTCTTCATCAGCCGCCATCTGGAACTGCTCGTCGTAGACAGCCTTCAGCATTTCAAGCCGGGGCAAGGCGTCCGGGATTTTCATGGCGAGGTAGTAGGCGAGCCCCGAGACCATCGCGGGCAGGAAGCGGAACGGGATATCCTGCGTTTCTACGCCGTTACCCGCATCTTGTATCCTCCGCAGCCGCCAGTAGACAAACGTGTAGTAGGAGGTCTGATCTGGCGCGGGCCAGACGTTGATGGTGGGGTAGGCTACGCCTACCACGGGGGTAGAAGTGTAAGTCGCACCGCTCTGGCGGTTGATCCACACCTGAATGGGACGACTCTGAGAATTCTTATTAGGGATAGTAGAATAGGTGCTCTCACTTATTCTAGAGATGTTTATGTCTGATTGATTTGTACCGGTACCCGTCCGAACCACCATGTCGAGAAGGTCGATAGTATCAGCGGGTAGGTTGTAGGAAATAGTCCCCTGAGTAAGGGCGATAGACCCCTGCTCCACCGTCCACAGATTTATCCCCTTATTTGCCCACTCTATTGTGAGGAGGTTCAGACTTCTCCGGGCGGTCTTCAGGTCGTAGCCAGTACGCACTTCGGCACCGCACCGCTCAAACGCCTCTTCAACAAGGGCATTCAGGTCGAGATTAAAGGTGGTGGTGCCGGAGGTGGTCACTTCTTAAACCCCCGCAGGGTTTCTGCGAGACGAGCCCGCTTACCGAGTGTGCCACCCGCCTGTGCGGCTTTCGCCAGCTTCTTGGCCGGGATTTTCTGACCCATGGGGACGCCAAGCTGCTTATGGAGCGCACCGGGTTTGCCAATTGCGTCTTTTATCCAGCCGCCCTTAGCGAGACCCTTCATGTCCTCTTGACCATTCAGACTGTCTTCCTTACCGCGAAAGCCAAGTTTCCTCGCCTTCGGCTTTCCATCCGAGTCCAACAGGCCCTTGTTAGAGGACCTGATAATCCCCATGCCCCGGCTCGCGCGCATTTAGCACCGCCCGCCCTTTTTCATCTTTACCATGGAAGTCTTGGTCTTGCCCCGAGAGGCGCAACCGTCAATCGACCCGCCCTTGGCAAAGCCCTTAACGGCTCCGCCCTTCTTCATAGCGGGGGGCGGAGGAGCGCCCATACCCGGGGGAGGACCGCCAGCACCGGGGGGCGGGCCACCAGCACCAGCACCCGCCAAAGCCTTGGCCAGCATGATCTTCTTCAAAATGGGGGGAATTCCAGCTTTCTTCTTCATCTCAATTATCCTTTGTTAGCATTTCCAAGCCCGAAGGCTTTTGTTGATACGACTATCGGGATCACTCGCCGTCTTGGCGCTGGTGAGCTTCTTTTTCATTCCGGACATTCTAGCACAAAATGACTTCTTGCGGGAGCCACCTTCAGGCTGCGGGGCCTTCAGTCCGGGCTTACCGGGGTTAGCGGCGTTATAGGAAGCACGACCCTTGGCGTTCAGACCGCCTTTTTCGGACTTACCTTCCTTGCGCTGCCATGCCGGTGACTTAGCCATTAGACAAACCGCCCCTTGGTCTTGCCCTTGGAGGCAATACCGTTAGCCTTTGAACGGAAACCACCACTCTTCACAGAACCGCCCTTTTTAAAACTCTTCACAGTACCACCCTTCTTAAAGGGCTTGGGAGCGGCATTAAGGGGAAACGTAGCCTGCGGTCCCGGATAGAGAGACTGTGCTATAGGACCTGCCGGACGCTGGGGGCCGGGCGACTGCAGAACAGCCGGGGGATTAGGGGCGACAGGAGCTGTCGCCATCGGCTGGGGTATGGGGGTGGGGGCGAAGGAACTGTTGGGGGCCGAGGAAGTGGCGATATTACCGCCATCTGCGAATCTGTTTCTCATTCTGCGGCCTCTAGTTTCTGTTCTTTTGCGGTGTTAATCGCGGGGTAGAGAACGTCGTTACCGAAGTCCCCGAGGTACTCCTGCACGCCCATATGCCCAAGCTTAATGGTTGGGTCGATCCAAACCTCAAAACCAGCCTCGCGGGCCTTGTCGCAGAAGCGGAAGTCCTCGCCCACATAGCCTTCTTCGGTCAACTCGAAGTCGAATACGCAGTGGATTTTCCGCTTGGTGCGCTCATCGAAGTACGCCCAAGCCGGGTTCTGGTCGATGAGGGTTGTGAAAACATCCTTCCGGACCAGCATGAAGGCCGTCGCCACCCGCTTCGCCCGGACCAGACCCATGGGGTCCATGCAAATCTGGTCGTTCTCAGACATATCCAAGGTGGAGATGTAGGTGAGCTTGGGGTCACGGGTACGGGGGACACCCGCCACGATGCCCTTCTTGGGGTCCGAACCCCAAGCCATAAGCCGGAAAACGTCCTCGGGGGTGAAGTTAATGTCCGAGTCAATGAACAGGAGGTCGGAACACCCCGACTCCAAGAAGTCCGCAGTCAGGAGGTTGCGGGCGCGGGACACCACAGAGCAGCCGCAGATGCTGCCAATCTGGATAGTCACCCCATGCTGCGGTGCAACCTGAGCGAACTTGGCCAAGGAGATGGCCATCTTGATAGAGACTTTATGGTCGTAGGCAGGCAGGGCGATGAAAAGAGACCTCCCCGCCAGACTGAAACCCTTCTCGTTTTGCATTTTCCTACCCGAAAAATAGAACTATGGACGACGTGTTTGTCACCGTACCATAGAGACTAGTTTCGACAAGGATGCCTTCCCCGGGGAGGGTCATGCCAAAGGAGCCGTTATTGGCGGCGGTGGGCGTGGCGATATTAAGAAGAGTTGCCCCGCCATTACCGTTCGTAATGACCACAGTACCAGCGGATGCGCCGCTGACAGCATAAAACCCCTTGAGACGGCAGCGCCCGATAGCGACTGCCGCAGCATCCGTAAACGCCCCAGTAGAAGTAAGAGGCGCAGTTGCCTTTACGTCTGTTTGAAAAGCCATTTAAGGACCTCAGGAGAACGGAGTAGCGAGGGTACCAGTACCGTTAAGGATACCGTTCACGATGTACTTGTTCGGGCCACCAGTCAGAATCTGCAGGTACGAGCCCGCCACGCCACCAGTAGTGGAGCCATTCATCTTGATGTTGATGTTGGTGGTGGAGAAAGCACCGAAGGAGGCCGTGGCATTGACCACGGTGACACCGCCGAAGAACTTGTCCGTGCCGTCCGTCTTGATGAGGGAGTTGGCGTTGGTCGCCGTTTCCACCGAGAAGGTATACACAACACCCTGATTGTTCAGGGTATTCGGGTCCGAACCCGGGCCAGTGCCGTTGGCATCAGCCGAAGAGTTGATGGTCGGGAGCGTGATGACCACACCCGCCGCATTCAGGCGCAGCAAACGACCACCATGGATATTGGGGTCAAGGGTCGTGTTCGCGGTAATGTTGAGGGTGGTACCGGGGCCGAAGGCAATGAAGCCGTTCAAAGAACGAAGGGGCCCAGTGAATGTCGCGTTAGCCATAGAAAAACTCCTGTGTAGTAGCACAAACCTGCATCGTCTCTACTAAGTCGGCTGGACCCGTCTATGCAGGTAATTATGTCCAGAAGGAACAAGGGGTGGGTTTTACCCCACCCCGAGCTTATTAAGCGCCAGCAGTGCCGAAGATACCCAGCGGGTCGGACCAACCGAAGGAGTAACGCTCGCGGCTCTTATACCGCACGTTGCCCGTATCGAAATCGCCATCCATGGAGTTCGCCAGCGGAGCGCGGACAAACATCTTCAAGCCGTTCGGAACATCCGTGGTCAGGAACCAAGCGTCCGTGTCGGTCAGAAAGTGGTTGACGGTATAGCCATCCGGGATCGAACCATTGTTCTTAATGGCGTTGATGTCATTGTCCGAAGTGCTGGTGCGGAGTTCCGTTTCCAGCAAGCGGGTGGCAATGAACATCGAGTTGACCGGGATAACCAGCTTCTTCGGCTTCGCCGCAATCAGCAGGCCGCGTTCATCCGTCCAACCAGCAATCTGAATTACGGCAGCTTCTAGGCTGGTTTCATTCAGGTCGGCAGCGGTGGAAAAAGCGTTAGCATTGACGCCGCCCGAGACAGTCGGGTGGGAGGTGGAGCAAAGAACCACACCGTCGCCGCCAGTATACCCGGTGGTGAAAGCGTTGTTCAGGATGTTTGCACCCTTGGTCTGCTTGGTATACGCCATGGCACGGGCCAGAGCCTTGGTATAGCGCGAAGAGAGGGAGTCGTAGAGGTTGTCCTCGACGGCTTCTTCAGTCAGCGAGAACCCAAGGGAGATGGTCTCGTGGTTGTAGCGGGCAGTCCAAGTTTCCTGTCCGTTGTCGTAGGCAATCGCGCTACCTTCGTTCTTCACCGGAGCGGCGGAGAAGCCAGACAGCTTGGTTTCCTCTTCAAACGAGCGTTCGGAAGTTTCGATGTCAAAGATTTCCTTATGCTCTTCGCCGTAGCGAGCATATTCCAGACCGAACAAAGCGTTCAGACCGGGCAGAAGTTCTTTGAGTAGTTGTGCGCGTGAAATAGCCATTTACGTTAACTCCTTTGTTAATTACACGCCGGTAGCGCGCATATAGATATGACCACCAGTCGAACCATCGCTGGGGGCATTCCACTTGACGATGACTTCCGTGTAACTGCCAGCGGTGGCGGTCTGGGTCTCCGGAACCACATCAACGATGCGGAGGGGCCAAGTGCTGGTCGTGGCAGTCGTGGAAGACACGCCATTCTGGGAGTTGCCGATCAAGGTCGAACCAGCGGTCTGGACCAGAACAGCGTTTTCGCCAACCGCAGTGCGGTTCACGTAGCTGATGGTCGTACCGGTGGAAACCACGGCAACCTTGAACAGGGTGTCCGGATCATCGACCACATACGCCATGATATCCGAGGCGACGGTGGTAGCCGGGTAGTACTGGCGGAACACCTTACCAAAGGTCGCATCCGTATAGGTGCAACCCATGAAGACGCCGACAGCGGCGGTGAACGAGTCAGTGCCAGCTTCCTTGGTCAGAAGGCCGGTGTTCAGCAACTTGACCACGTCGCCGGTATAGATGGCAGTGGCGGAGCTGGTACCGATGGGAATCTGACGAGTAGAACCCGCAAAGACCTGACCGCCAATGAGATTGATCGGGATCATGCCTGCGGCATTTGCAGTGGGATAAGCCATTATGAACTCCTTTTACTTGCCTTTGCCAAACGAAGAAGACGACTTTCTCTCAGAGAAAAGTGGCATCTTCGGATTATTTTCCCGCATGAAGTTGTTGTTCACAGACTCCATCTGGTCTTCATTCCGCTTGTCGAAGTGGGCCTTGCGCTGCTCCACGAATTCCGTGGGAATCTTGCACAGGAGAAGGCCACCAACTTCGATATTGTCCTTAAACTTGCTGCTCTGATCGACAAACATCGCGAACTTGGGCTGCTCTTCAATCCGGACCGGCTCCCAGCCTTCACGTAGCTTGGACGACATATTGCGGGGGTCCGCCTGAGTCAGGGCCGATGCACGGACCCATCTATAGGCATAACCCGGCTGCTTGTCGGGGTCGGGAAGAGACGAGGCAGGTTGCCAAGCCTTAGGGCGTTCAGTTTTGTCGCGGCTATCCATCTCGCGGGGTGCGCGGGAGTTGCCTTCCAGTTCGTCCAGTACCTTGCTTGCATTGACCATTGTTAGTTCTCCAACTTGCGCTGCTCGCGAGCATACTGCTCAGGAGTCAAACCAAGTCTTTTTGCTATGTTGAGTTGCGACTGCTTCAGCACGATCTTTTTGGAAGGTGTACTGCGCGATACCGGTGCAACCACCGTGGCAGGCTTTGTACCGGTGCGGGTGGTTGTGCCTTCCCCGTCTTCCGATCTTTCAGTTTCTCCGAACTTGTCCGGGAAACTGCGGCGGAGGGTAGTGTCTACCTTCTGCCAATACTCATCGGTGGTGGGATAAGCATCACCGTGTTCTTCAACCAGTTCTTGGTGGAGACCAAGAGCCGCTGCAGTCATCATCTTGTCCTTGCCAAACCACTTATTGCGCTCTTGCCACGCAGTAGTTTTGTTGTCCAAGGGACGCGGACGAGGTACTACAGGTTCTGGTTGTACCTCTTTTTCTACTGGTTGTAAAGCAGGCCTATAACGCTTTAGTTCTTCGGCTCTAAAAGAAGCTGCGCTTAGACGTTCCTGAGCCTCCACAACCTTGTCGGAATCGCCAGCTTCATAGGCCTCCTTATAAGCCTTCTTGGCAGCGGCAAGCTCCAGATCAGTGGTGCTTTTGAAGGAGTTTACGAGGGTTTCTTCCCCCTTGGAGAGCGAGGCCTTCAGCCTCCGGTTCTCCTCCATCGTGCGCTGGGCAAAGCCAATCGCCTCTTCTCTCTCCCTTACGGCCTGTTCCTTCTCACGACGTTCGTCATGATAAGCTTTCTTGGCCGTCTTGATCTTCCGCTTAACGCCTTCCTCATACGCTGAGAGGTCGTCTTTCTCCAAATCTTCGAGGATATGGGCGGGGAGAGGCGCGCGGTTGCGGTCCTCCTCGGGGGTATCGTTGTCTACTACAATAGTAGGCTTCTCCTCGCCTTCGACCTCATATTCGATCTTGTCGTCTTCGATTTTATCTTTATTATCAGCCACTTAGTGTGCCCTCCTCAGGCTCTTTTGATGCCAACGGGGTTTTCGACCACCGCTTCAACAGCATCGTCGTTGACGATCCGGAACTCCTGTCCATGGATTTTCACCCGGGTACCCGCATGGGGGCGTACCAAGATAAAGTCACCGGCCTTGCACCACGGCCCCGAGGGGAACCGCTTTTCATCCTTGTAGCAATCGGGTCCAAGGGACACGACGAACAGGACTGTGGTCAGGAGTTCTTCGTTGTGGATGCTGATATCGGCCTTGACGATGCCGCCACCCGTCACCCGCTCCACTTCAGGAATAGCGCACAGAATCCGATAACCCGAGGGTTCGGGAATCTGCTTGGCCTTTTCGGCGGGGGTATCAAGAATGGGTACGCTAGTAGGGATAATGGGAATGCCACCATCCAGCTTCCAATCCTTATTCATCTTCACCGGCCTGCAGGGTAGCCGCAGTTTCCATGAGGATGTTGTTGGCGATAAGAAGGCCCCGGTAGATGCCGCAGGCGTATTTGTACGACCCGTGGTCTTCCGCTTTGCCCATGGCCATATCGTCAGATATGACCCCCATCTCTTCCCGGTACTTGGCCGAGAGGTGCTTCAGTAAGTCGATGCTCACTTTTTAGTCTCCTTTGTGGGTTTCTTCTCCGCCTTTTCAGCGGCTTTCTCGGACTGCTGTGCTTGATGCAGCCGATCAAGGTCTTTCTGTTGGGTTGTGTGGTCCAACTGTGATTGGTGTTTGTGGTGGTCCGCAGCGATCTGGAACCCGGTCTTCTCGTGGTCGGCTTGTATCTGCCCACCATGCTTGAAGTGTTCCGAGGCCGTCTGGAACCCGGTCTTCTCGTGGTCGGCAGCGATCTGCCTCTGGTGCTTCTGGTGGTCTGACTCGTGGGAGAACTTGTCCCCACCCACTTTCACGCCGATCTTCAGGCCTTCGATCTTCTCCTTCGAGGAGAGCTTGTCCCTTTCGAGCTTGAGCTTATCGGCGTTTGTAGCCGCATCGACTTGAAGTTTCTTGCCCTGCAGGTCCGCAAGCTGTTTCTTAATCTGTATTTCCTGTTGCTGTAGCTGCACCAGCGGGTCCTGAGCCGCCTGTTGCGCCGCCTGCTGGGCCTGAGCCGACTGGTTGTTATGGAGGACTTGCTGCGATGCAGCAGCCGCGAGACGGGAAATCTGCACCTCCATGCCGGGATCAAGCTCTGCATCAGGAGCCGGGTAAGGCACACCCGCCTGATCCTGAATTTGCTTCCTGTAAGCGTAGGCGAAGTGTTCCACGATATGAGCCTGAATAGCCGCCATGAGCGCCTGAGCCTGCGGCCCCTGCCCGATGTTCGCCGCCGTCTTGGGGTCCTGCATGAGTGCGGAATGCACCGCGATGTGGGCGTCGTGGTCCTGACTTAAAAATACCTTCGTCGGCTTGTTCGTAAGAAGCGCGACGTTCTCAGACACGGGGTCTTTGGGTTTCATATCGTCCTCAAGAGGGACGAGCTTGGAGGCGTTGTTAATACCCAGTACTTCCAGCATCTGCCGATGCATGAAGGGGAGGTCGTAGATTTGCGGCGCTGTCTGGGCGAGCTGTATAACAGCTTGGTACTGCACGACTTTCTGCGCCATGGTGGCAGCGTTTGGGTCTGAGACGGGCACTACACTCACCAAATCATAGTCACCCTTCTTCGCCTGCGGTTCGCCGTCTTCCGGCTCGTAGGTGTATTCCTCCGGGGTGTAGTCGCGGATAATGTCGCGCAGGAGGTCGAACTCCTGCTTCATCGAATAGTGGATGCGGGCTTGGACAGCCGACATGACCTTGAGAGTTCTTTCTAGTATCGCGAGGGTAGTCCCGACAGGGGCCTGAGCCGACATATCGGAGACCTGCAAATCCCCTGCAGACGCAAAGCGACGGCCTTCCTCCACAATGGAACCAAGCAGAGTGAAGAGGACCTGAGACGGCTCCTTGTACGGAAGCGTCATGATGTTGTCTTTGATCGTCCCGCTGCCCACGTCCACGTCCCGGAACTCGCCCGGGGACACGGGAGTGTCGTCACCCTTAATGCGGAGAGCCTTGGTTTTGAAACCGCCGGGGAGGTTGGAGAGAGTGCCCGCGTCTACTAGTTGTCTTATTATACTGGTTCCCGATTTGGCGAACGCACCGATCAGGTGGATCAGGCCGAAAGCATAGAAGCCGAAGCCGGGGATGTAATAGTAGTGGACAAAGTGTTGGCGCTTCTTACGAAGCTTATCCTTCTGGTTCCAGTTACGCCGAATGGCGAGGATTTCCGTGGAGCCTTTTTCGATAGTTACGATGTAGGGTAGGGCCAGTCCGTCCTCGTCCTTAAACTTGTCGTCTTCAATGACGAGGTCGACGTGCATCTCAAGGGTCTTGTACCGGTCGTCCGTCATCGCGGACCACCCCATCTTCTCCGCGATCTTCTTCTCTATTTCGTCCAACTGGTTGGACGGTTCCCCGAGGTCTACCTCACGGTAGAACCCCGCCGCCTGCAGCCGCTTTACCTCGTTCTCCGTCTTCCGCATGACGTGGGTCAGGCGCTCGGTGGTCTGAATATTACTCGCGCCGAATGGAACGACTACGTCCTCTGCGGGTACATAAAGGGAGGTTTGGCGGCCAAGGGCCGGGTCGTAGTAGACCTTCTTGAAGGCGTTACCTGAAAGACCAAGACCCCAGAGCATCCGCTCATGCTCAGGACGGTACTCCTGCATGACGTTCGTCAACTGGTTGTTCATATCCGCTTCGACGCGGAATGCCGCCTTTTTCTTGGCGGGCGTCTCTTCGCCCACGATCTTCGTCCGGACAGGCCCCGCTGCGGGGAACGTCTCCATCATCGTATCTGCCTGAAACTTCACGAGAGCTTCAGAAAGCAGGGGATGATACACACCGCAAGCCCCGGGCCACGGCTCTGTGCGATCCTCAGTCTTCAGTCCTAGGAGTTCGAGCCCGTCGACGTAAGTCTGCAGCCAGTCTTTTCTTGAGTTTAAATCCGCTTCGAAGTCTTCTAGGAGGTCGGAACTCAACTCCTGCAACATGTCTTCTTCTAGGGTTTCCGCCAAGTTCTCATTGAACTCATCGTCCTCGGTGTCAGCCTCGGGGGCTTTCTCCTCGTCGTCATCATCCCCCTCCAGCTCAATCTCGAACTCGGGGTTTTCTTCATCGACGGGTTGGCCGATGCCCTGCGGGGCTTGGGAAAGGGATTTTTCAATATCAGCCATCAGATTAGTTTCCTACGTTTGGCTGGGTTGCCATCGTCAATAATGGTGCCGCCCGCAGCATTTGCGGCGACTTTTACACTTTTCTTCTTTGCGGTGTAAGGACGAACCGCCGGTATGTCTTTCTCGGCCCCCTTCCTGTAATAGGCATCCAGCTCTTCCGGCGACCAACTGGCGACGGGGTTCTGGCCGTGGAGTACGGCCCCCACACCATGTGCTATCCTGTCATCTATGCCAGTGGCTTCCGTGCCGCCCTTCACTCTTTCGGAGGTTCTATCGTTCCCATAGGCGTT
>Ga0114962_10000220_pt1 | contig 49378 bp, 71 predicted proteins | sample C_130820_MF_Meta_FD_87017 | JGI IMG/M metagenome (GOLD analysis project Ga0114962, IMG submission 87017) | Freshwater microbial communities from Lake Croche, Canada to study carbon cycling - C_130820_MF_MetaG | ecosystem: Environmental > Aquatic > Freshwater > Lake | place: Lake Croche, Canada... | reverse complement strand
GGAATTATGGGGGGCTGTTAAAGAACTACAGCGGGATATTAATAAATTAGAAGCCACATTGCCAAAAGAATACGTCCTTAAAGAAGATTTGGACAAACGCATGGATCACATTGAAAGCATGTTTCAGCGTATTTACGACAAGCTGGATGGGAAGGCGGATAAATAATGTCTACTACAACCAACCTTGCCCTTAACGAACCAGCGTATAATAGCACATCCCCCACGTGGGATCAGCCGCTTAACTATAACGCCACCATCCTTGACCAGATGTTTGGCAATACGACCAGCGTATCGGTCAGCACCAGCGGAAGTACAACGTATACGAATATTGCGGCCCCTAGTTCCACGGCAGCGGGTAATACGTCCCAGTGCATGAGGTTCCTGCTTACGGGTGCATTAGCGGCGAATCAATTGGTTTTATTGCCACAAAGCGTTGGCGGGATGTGGATTGTTACCAATAATACCACGGGTATATACACCGTATCCATAGGATCTAATAATGGCAGCAATGCCGCAGCAGGCGGCACGTTGGCTATTCCGCGCACCTATAGCATTATTATGTATTGCGACGGGACTAATGTTGGTTTGGCTAGTTCATCAAGCGTTGGAAATGTTACACAAGCACAGTCTATTGCTTATGCGATGATATTGGGACTCTGATGCGGGGGCGTTATGAATTTTGCTTGGTCGTTCCCTCAGTTTATAGTGAATCCGCTATCTAATGGCTTATCTGACGTAGTCACAGCTATTAATTGGGTTTGCACAGGTACGGATGGCTCAGTCACATCGTCTTCTTCTGGTACGGTGAATTTAAGTTCACCCAATCCAGCAGAATTTGTCCCATATTCCGATATTACCCAACAATTAGCCTACCAATGGGTTTCTCAATCCATTAGTATGCCTGCGGTTGAAGAATTAATTGCTTATCAAGTTAAACAATTAGCTCAACCAGTAACACAATCCCAAAACCCACCATTCTAAGAGGATAAAATGGATAATCTTGAACTTGAACTGAAATTGACGGTAGCCCACGTTAACACCGTGTTAAAGCATCTTAGTGCTGGCGTATATTCGGAAGTGGCCGACTTGATTGCGCTTTTGCATGGGCAAGCCAAGCCACAGATTGAAGCTCCTGCGCCAGAAACATCTTCTGAAACTTCTGCGGCAGAATAATGGATCCATTTACCCTCATCGCTGGCGCGACTGCAATCTACAATAGCATCAAGTCCGCCATTGATTCGGGTCGGGACATGATGGAGACTGCGGAGAAGGTAAGCAATTTATTCAGTAAGATCGGCCAGATTGTTACGGTAACATCAACGCCGCATAAGAAAAAATTATTCCAAAGCCAAGCGGACTACGAAGCGGAAGCGGTAAAACGCTACGCTGTTAAGGCCAAAGCTCAGGATATGCAGCTTCAAGTAAAGAACATGTTCGTGGGCCAATATGGTCCTGCGGCGTGGGAAGGTATCCAACGGCAGGTTATTGAGATGCGGAAAGAGGCGGCCCGTCAAGCTGCGGCGGCGCTAAAGGAGCAGGAAGAAAACCGCAAGGATTTAATTATGGTTAGCAGTATTGTCGGTTTTCTGGTATTGGGTATTGGCGTAATCGGCGTAATTCTTATGGTAACGGTGAAGTGATGGAAGAAAAACATTTTGATTTTTCAAAAATCATCAACATGGTTTTTCCAATTTTGGTTGCCGCTATTGGTTGGTTACTAACCCAAATTACCACTTTAAATAGCAAAGTGCAGGAACTTGAAGGCAAAATGCCTGCGCTTATAACGCCAGCGGGTATTCCTACGGATAGTCCTATTTCCGCTGAAGCACGGTACAGGCTGCGGGATGAGTTGTCCAAACAGATCAATGATCTGGCGGTTCGTGTTCGTATTTTGGAAAAGGTAACGGAGGGGAAATAACATGGACATTCTTAAAACTTTTGGACCATTGATTGGTTCAGTTGCCCCCACTATTGCAACGGCTCTTGGCGGCCCAGTTGCTGGTATGGCGGTTAAAGCTCTTTCGGGGGCTTTATTTGGTCATGAGGACGGATCGCAAGACGACATTATGGCGGCACTTGCCAATCCAACAGGCGATCAATTAGCGCAGCTTAAAAAGATTGACGCTGATTTTAAAACCCAGATGAAATCTTTGGACATTGATTTGGAGCGGATTGCGGCAGATGACCGTAATTCAGCTCGCCAAATGGCTATTCAAACCCATGATTGGACACCTCGCGTTCTTGCAGTTGTGGTTATTTGCGCATGGGTTTTTATTCAATGGCACCTTCTAAACAGCATTATTCCTGACGTTATGCGCGAACTAATTGCACGGGTTCTTGGAACCTTAGATGCCGCGTTGACGTTAGTTCTTTCTTATTACTTTGGCTCTTCGCATCAGCACTCACCCGCCCCAAAGGAATAACCAGTGAAAGATAATTTTACACAATGCTTAGCCCTTGTGCTTAAATCTGAGGGCGGGTTTGTTAATAACCCTAAAGACCCCGGCGGAATGACTAATTTAGGCGTGACTAAATCCGTTTGGGAAAATTGGGTAGGAAATCCTGTAACCGAAGCCGAAATGAGGGCTTTAGGACCGCAGGATGTAGCACCTTTGTATAAAGCTAATTATTGGGATAAAATCAGTGGCGACTCACTTCCTCTTGGCATTGACTATGCCACTTTTGATATGGCTGTTAATAGTGGGGTGAGCCGTGCCGCAAAAACCCTTCAGCAGGTACTTGGTGTGGCTCAAGACGGACAAGTCGGGAAAGCCACAATTAATGCTTGTGAAGCGGCTAACCCTCGTGAGATTGCTACGGGAGTCTGCGAAAAAAGATTAGCGTTTTTGCAAAGTTTGCCAACTTATGGTACGTTTGGACGTGGTTGGTCAAGTCGAGTTGCGTCTGTGGAAAAGGCTGCCTTTGACATGGCGTCGTAGGGGTTAAGTTATGTCGTTAACATACGCATCATATGTGCAGCAAATAGCGACAATGGCAGTAGTCCCTGTCACGGATACTAATTTTACAATTATTATCCCGTCCATGATTGATTACGCAGAACTTCGTATGCAAAGAGACTTGGACTTTTTGTCTACGCAAATTAGCACAAATGCTTACACATTTACGGGTGGAAATAACACTTTAACCCTGCCAACGTCTCAATTCATTGTTCCTCAAACTTTTGAAGTTATAGACGGGTCAGGAAACTCCACGCCGTTATTGCCTGTTGGCAAGGAATTTATTCAAAATGTTTACGGATCGGGATCTACAACTGGCCTGCCTCAGTATTTTGCTGTTTATGGCGGCGATACTAATACTACAGGTAATACAAGCCAATATATAATTGTCGGTCCTACCCCTAGCTCAAGCTATGCTGTTAGATTGACCGGGACAATTCGTTCTGCGCCACTTTCTGCATCTAACACTACGACATTCATATCTACCTATTTGCCAGATATGTTTATTATGGCATCCATGATCTATATTTCGGCGTTCCAACGCAACTTTGGCCGCTTAAATGATGATCCACAGATGGCTCAAACGTATGAGTCGCAGTATCAAGCACTCAAAGCCAGCGCCTTGATAGAAGAAAACCGCAAGAAATTCCAAGCAGCTGCGTGGACATCCTATTCGCCTGCTCCTGCTGCTTCACCGACTAGGGGCTAATCATGCCCTTTGGAACCATAAAGCTCAAACCCGGCGTAGAAACTAACAATACACCAGTTCTGAATGAGGCTGCGTATTCGTCATCGCAGCTTGTTCGGTTTCTATCAGAGCGTAATGGATTTGGCCTCGCTCAGAAGTTGGGCGGATGGGTCGCATATTTTAATTCTGCTATTGGGTCTAAGATTCGCGCACTAAAGGCGTGGTCAGATTTAAATGCCATTAACTATCTTGGTATTGGTGCAGAGTCTTCATTGAGCGTTTTAACCAGCGGAAATTTGGCGGATATAACGCCACGCACAATTACGACAAATACCGCCCCTGTTTTTGCAACTACAGCTGGATCTAGTACAGTTTCAGTCACGGATTCTAATACATTGGTATTGACGGTATTTGACTACGTTGACTTTGTAACACCTGTTTCTGTTGGCGGGTTGGTGCTTACTGGTCCCTACCAGTTATTGACCTATGCCGGGACAACATACACAATTAATGCCGGATCTGCGGCAACATCGACGGCCAATACATCGACAAATACCACAGCAGGCTCTTTTGTTGTGGGGAAAACGTACAAAATTGTAACCGTTGGCACGACGGATTACACGTTAATTGGCGCATCGGCGAATACGGTTGGCGTGATATTTAATGCCACAGGCGTTGGCGCTGGCACGGGAACAGCAAAATTAGTTGGTGTTTATTCGTTTCAGACAACCTCGTCATCCTCTATTGTTACAGGGTATTTTGACAACCACGGTTATAGCGTTGGGTCTAATTTCTATATAGGCGTGCCGCTTACAATTGGCGGAATTACACTGTCTGGGTTGTACACTGTCGTAAGCGTGCCCAGTGCAGGATCATTTACATTTGCCGCATCTAACTTAGCTACATCATCGGCTGGCCCTACCGCTATCAATAACGGAAATGTTCAATCTGTTTATTATATTGGCATTGGACCTCAGCCGATTGGCACCGGGTTCGGCGTTGGCGGATTTGGTGTTGGTGGCTTTGGCGTTGGTACGGCTATTACAAATCCCGGCACTGCCATTACAGCGACAGATTGGACTTTAGACAACTTTGGGCAAGATTTAATTGCATGCCCCGCGGGTGGGCCAATTTACTATTGGCAACCTAACGGCTCAGTTTTAAATGCACAGCTATTAAGCGCCCAAGCTCCATTGGTTAATAGCGGCATCTTTGTCGCCATGCCAGAACGACAAGTGATAGCCTATGGATCTAGCTTTACGCTTTCGCCGGATCCGTTGCTCATCCGCTGGTCAGATGTACAAGACTTTACGACTTGGAATGCTACTGTAACCAATCAAGCAGGTTCGTATCGTATTCCTACGGGTTCAAAAATTGTAGCTGGTTTCCAAGGGCCGCAACAAGGTCTTATTTGGACAGATATTGATTTGTGGGCCATGCAATATGTGGGATTCCCACTTGTTTATGGGTTTAACAAAATTGGATCAAATTGCGGTGCTATATCCCGTCATTGCATTGGTCAGGTAAATAATTCTATTTATTGGATGTCTCAACGCAATTTCTTTGTAATGACAGGTAGCGGCCCGGAACCAATGCCATGCCCAATATTTGACGTAGTTTTCCAAAACATTAATCCAAACTATTATTATAAAGTATGTTGCGGCGTTAACTCCCAATTTAACGAAGTAACTTGGTATTACCCATCGCAAAACTCCACAGAAAACGATTCATATGTAAAATATAATTTCCTTATTGGGCAGTGGGATTTTGGTACGTTGAGCCGTACAGCATGGATTGACCAATCTGGCTTGGGATCTCCTATTGCTGCGGGTGGTGATACATACATCTACCAACACGAAGTAGGTAACGATGCTGCGGTGGGAACAACCACTACACCCATGCTTTCATCATTTCAAACAGGTTATTTTCAGCTTACCGAAGGCGAAAATATTGTGTTTGTGGACCAAATTTGGCCTGATATGAAATGGGGCACGTATAGCGGCAATCAAAACGCTACGGTGTATGTGACCATTTATTATACAAATTATGCTACGGATACTGCAACTTCTCCGTCAACCAGTTATTATTCTGGTTCGCCATCGGGGCAGGTATCGTCTATTACATTCCCTATGACGCAATCAACGGAATACATATCTTGCCGAATCAGGGCGCGTTACATGGCGTTTTCATTGTCGTCTCAAGATGTTGGAACATTCTGGCGATTGGGCGGCATTAAATTTCGCTATCAATTAGACGGGAAATTCTGATGGCTAGTTTAGATGATATCCTGACTACTCAGAAAAATGGCGTTATTGCAATTAATTCATATGCAAATGCTGTAAATTTTCATGCTGGCGCGGTAAACAGTAAGGAATTATCTGCGGGGGCAATAATTAAATCTTCATCTGGTTGGTTGGCCACCGTAAGCGTTATAGTAGCAGGCTCTACACAAGGTTATCTTTATGATGCTACTTCGGCAGCATCAGGTTCTCGCATTTACGCCGTTCCTAATACGCTTGGTATCTATCAAATCCAAGTTCCATTTGCGACGGGTTTATACTTTTCCCCCGGCACTAGTTCCATTATTTCTGTAGGATATTCGTGATGCCATTAAAACACGGGTCTAGCCAAGCCACAATCAGCCAGAATATAAGCGAAATGTCCCGCTCAGGACATCCGCATGACCAAGCCGTAGCTGCGGCATTAAATATTGCTCGATCAGGAAAAGCAGGTGGTGGAGAACAAAACGGGAACATAGTGCATGTCGGGCCAATTCATAGCCCTGTTGCAGGTCGCACAGATCATCTTCCCATGCATGTTCCTGCTGGGGCATACGTCATTCCGGCAGAAGAAGTGGCATTTCTTGGCGAGGGAAATACACTAAGCGGTTTCAAAAACATTACAGAAATGATATCAAAATATCATGACGATGGATCTCACGACACTGGTAATCCTGTCCCTATTGTTGCTGCTGGCGGAGAGTACGTTATTCCGCCGTATGCAGTATTGGGTATTGGTAATGGGGATATTGATCTGGGTCATCGCATATTGGACCAATTCGTAATGAAATTACGTAAACAGCATATTAAAACTCTCCAAAAACTTTCCCCGCCAAAGAAGGATTAAAAATGGACGAAATGTTTAAAAAACAACGTGTTCGCTTGTCTAAGAGTGCGCGTAAAAGAATGCCTAAGTATGAACGTGTTACTACCGAGCCTTTGGTAAGAGTTGCCCAGCCTGAAGACGAAGATGGTGTTATAACTTTAGCCAAATTGATGCATCAAGAAATTGGCATGTTTGAATTTAACGAAGCCAAGGTTCGCCACAATGTGCGCCCACTTTTGCACAAACACGGCGGGATCATTGGCGTGGTAGGTCCAAAAGGCAATTTGGAAGCCATGACGGCGCTACGGATTGCCACGAACTTCTATTCCGATACGCCATTTTTGGAAGAATCAGCAGTATTTGTCCGCCCAGAATATAGAAATGCCACTGTATCTCGGCTGCATAAGATGATAGAATTTGCAAAAAATACAGCGGATGGATTGGAAATGCCCCTTATGATTGGGGTTTTGTCAAATCACAGAACAAATGCTAAAGTGGAGCTATACCAGAAACACTTTGGTACGCCTATCGGTGCTTTTTTCGTATACGGGGCTAAGAATGCTTCGCCGGATGAAGTTGACGTAAATACTTAAGTTTGGAGTTTCGCCGTGTGTGGTTCTACAGGTACATCAACAAGCTCATCTACGACGCTTCCCACCGCAGCGGCGCAAGCAAACTACGATAAACTGTCTAGCTTAGCTTGGAATACATATAACCAGCCTTACCAGCAATATACTGGCGAAATGGTGGCGGGATTATCCCCTACTGAGCAGACAGGCATTCAAAATATTAATGCGGCAGCTGGGTTAGCTCAGCCATATTTCGCGCAAGCTACAACCGATATCAATCAAGGCCAAGCTTATGCATTGCCAAAGATTGATGCGGCGTACAACCAAGTTGGTTTGGGCCAGCAATTAGGCTCGCAATACAATCAAAACGCAACAAATACATTAAACGCCGCATATGCAGAATTAACCCCGCAAGTCCGACAGCAAGAAGCCGCAGTCAATACTGCATTGGGACAGGGCCAAAATTATCTTACCCAAGCTACCAATTTGGCAGGAAATGCAGCGGCTCCTGTATATGCTCAACAGTTTAACCAAGATGCATTAAGCCAATACATGAACCCGTATATGAACCAAGTGGTTCAAGGTACGCTTGCTCCATTGCGTCAACAGCAACAAATGGAACAGCAGGGTTTGGTTGGCAATCAAATCATGCAGGGTGCTTTTGGCGGTGAGCGTGCTGATTTGGCTCGTGCTGCCTTGCAAGGGCAACAGGATATCGCTACTGGAAATGTGTTGGGTAATTTGCTTAATCAGGGTTATGCGCAAGGTTTAGGCGCATTTCAACAGCAGCAAGGTGTTAATCTTGGCGCTGCTCAAGCAAATCGTGCAGCATTGGCTAACCAAGCTAACCAGATTGCAGCATTGGGTCAGCAAGGTTTTGGCCAAGGACTATCTGCGGCTCAAGCAGAAGCTGCTTTGGCCGGGCAAAATTTTGGCGCTGGTTCGCAGACCGCACAGCAATTGGCTGGCATTGGGCAGCAAGCGTTTTCACAAGACGTCGGCGCAGCGCAGGCTCAAGCTGGTCTTGCTGGTCAGGCATTTGGCATCGATCAAGCAACATCACAGCAATTGGCTGCATTAGGAACTGGCGCACAGAATGCTGCATTGCAGGGCGCTCAAGCTCAAATGAGTTCTGGTGCAGTGCAGCGCGGCATCCAACAAGCAAAAGATGTTGCGAATCAACAGCAGTTCCAAGCTGCTCAGGCATTCCCGTATCAGAATGAGCAATTGCTTGCTAACTTGCTATTGGGAATTGGTGGCCAATCCGGTGGCACGGCTCTTACGTCTCAGCCAACAGGCAATATGCTTTCATCTATTATTGGTGGAACCTTAGCTTTAGGCCAGACAGGCTTGCTTGGATCGGATGAACGGTTCAAAGAAAACATGGAGCCTGTTGGCAAAACCTTCGATGGCCAGAATATTTATAAATATAATTACAAGGGCGACGACACGACCCGCATGGGCTTAAGCGCGCAGGAAGTTGAAAAGCATAATCCATCTGCTGTCCATAAAGACGACAAAGGCATGCGTTATCTTAACTACGATGATGCAACTAAACATGCTGCTGATAAGGGCCATTTTGCACGCGGTGGTTTGGCTGATTCTATGGGTGGGGCAGTCCATGAAGGGCTGGGCCGCGCTAATTATGCATTGCGCGGTGGGGTTGAAGCTTCTTATTTCAATGAAGTTCCATATGCATATCAACCAAGTGGCGGTTCTCAAACACCGCTGACGATGGCTGATATTATGCCGCTTTTAAACGTGCAAAAAGTGCGCACAGGTTGGGACACCAGACCGCAACGGCAGGAAATTAAAGATGATAGTCCTGATATTACATCTATCATTAAATCCGCAACGACCACGCCGGGGCAACGCGCTAATATAAAATCTGCGTTTGGTGGATTGTTTTCGCCATATTCGCCAACTCAACAAGTAGGTCTTGCCGACACTGCATATGGTTCATTTGCATCTGGTGGCTTAGTTGACCGAAAAGGTTATGCTGGAGATGATGGGCAGTCTGGCGGAGTAACATCTGCTGGTATTGCATCTAATCTTGACCAGACGTTAAAAAACCTACAGGCTCCGCCAGACCCGAACAAACCAAGAACACTTGCGGAAATGATTGTCGGCCATCCGCTATCGGATGAAGCTAATCTTGGCGTAATGGCGGCTGGCTTGGGAATGCTCGGCAGCAAATCTACTAATCCTTTTGTCGCAGTTGGCGAAGGTGCTCAGCAAGGCTTGGGAACTTATTATAATGCTGGCAGAGCTAAGCAAGAGTATGAAACCAATATTTTAGGTAAAGAAGTTGAAGCACAGCGTGCTGCCGAAGAAGCAGAATACAAGAAGGGATTGCTTGGTATTGAAGGCGGAAAACTTGATTTAGAAAGGTTGAGTAAGCAAATTGAATTAGGCAATTCATTTACCTTGGAACCTCAAGTTGACCCCGTAACGGGGGAAATAAAAGAAATGTATCGTAGTAAAATGGGGTTCTTGGTTACTCCAGAACAAATGAAAAATAGTTTGAGCTCAATTTATTCACCCGGTTCAAATAGTGCCGTAGGTATGGCTAAAAATATTTTAACGCCATCAACGGAAACTTCCGCACCCGCCGTTGGCAAAACACCGTCCACCGCGCAAGTTTCAGAGCCAACGGTGGCCAATCAATCACCCAACGCGGTGCAATCAACACCAACACCTCAAACAAGGCCAAACCAAGAAACTGGTCAACCACAATTGAAACCATTATCAGCTTTGTCTGACTCAGACTTGCTTAATAGTGATTTAGGTCAGTTGCGCGCTGCCGCTTTGGCTGATCCGTCAAAATTTGATTATTTACCCGTTGCAGAACGGCCACAAACTTTGCTTAACCTTGCGTCTTACTGGCAAAGCCGCGGCGATACAGTAAAATCAAATAGTTTAAGAGAAGCCGCATATAAAACAGTTGATGCCGCAATTTCGCCTTTAATTAAACGGCAAGAATTGCTTACTTCAAAAAGTGTTGAACAACAAACTCAAGCAACTGTTTTACCTACAGGCGAAGAAATTATCTTGCCCGTCGGGCAAAGCTTGCCTCCTTTAAAACCGCAAGAAGCAGCTGATTATCGGCAAGGAATGGAGCAAGCAAAACTTGGCGATAATGGTAAGGTTGTAACGGCTCTACCTTTGGCTCCTGCTGGTGGTGGATATCCGGTCCCGGATCTTCCTCCCGGTGCAAAAATGACAAAAGTTGGCGAAGTTCAAAAAAATCAAGCCATTAAAGATGCAGATTTTAGCAAGCGCGTTTTAGAAAATCCCAATGTCGTTGACCAAGGAATTGAACGATTCCATGCCCTTGCCACAGCATTTAAAATGGTTGAATCTGGCGTTGTGACAAATAAACTTCAATTTATTGCTGCATATGCTTCAGCCTTAGGTCAACCGGAAGTGTCTCAAAAATTATTGAATGGACAACTTAATGCCGCTGAGTGGATTAACAAGGAAGGTGTTAACAATACTTTAGATCAATTAGCTGCAGCAAATCCAAGATTTGCACAATCTGAATTTAAAGCCCTTCGTACAGATGGCGTTCCCAACATGGCAATTCGGCCAGAATCAAATTGGGAACTAGTTGCCGAGGGACAAGGAATTTTAGAAAGACAAAAAGCGGCCCAACAAGATTGGGCGCAGGCATCGCAGGGAAATAATGCTTGGAAAAGCCCATCGGCTTTTTATGATGCATGGTCAGTTAAAAACCCAGAAAGCGCTTTTATTGAATCTGCTCAAAGAAGAAATGGAAACTTTAAAGGAATGGAGTTGCCTCCGCATGAAAATTGGGTTCCCGGGGCCATTTATATCGCTCCTTCAAATTTATCAGGCGATGCAGCTAAAGCTTTGGCTCAAGTTGGAATTAAACCCGGTATGACTTTTAGATATAATGGAACTCAAAAACCGATAGAACAAATTAATCCTCAGGATTTAATGCAAATGAAGTATCGGGTGCAATAATGGTTGATAATAAAAACCAAAATGCCAGTGCTTGGGGTAACGTAGCGGCGGCTCTTTCCGCAAAACCCGCTACTAAGCAAACTTCATCTTCCGAGGCATGGGATAATGTTACAGATGCATTAAAAAAATCTAATCAAACAGTTCAACCAAATATTTATTCAACCGTTGAAGCGCCTTTTGTTGGTTTCAATCGAGGACTAGCTAATACATTAGGGTTTCCTGTTGACGTCACAACAGGTGCTTTAAATTTAGCGTTGCCTGAAGAATATGAAATTAAAAAACCATTTCTTGGTTCTGAATCAATAATGGGTGGCATGGGACTTATTGGGGCAGACCCAAGAGAACATGAACCTCGTGGCGCAATTGAACGTAGCCTGCAAAGTGCGGGTGAGGCTGGAGCTTCAGTAGCGTTGCCAGCAGCGGGTGTTAGCGCAGCCGAAGCATCTGGGTTATCTTCAATTTATCCAAAAACTACTGAATGGGCAAAAACAATTTTAGGAGAAGTAGGCTCTGCGGGTGATTATGCAAAAAATTTAATAGCTGGAGGGTTATCTGGTTTAACTGGACAGGCTGCAGCAGAAATAGCTCCCGAAGACTATCGCGGTCCTGCTCGCATTTTAGGAAGTTTTGCGGGTGCGTTGCCAGTAATGGCTGCGACAGGGTTTTTAAATGCTAGAAGTACGGCTGCTGTAACGGAACGCGCTGAACGGCTGGCTGGGCAAACACAACGTGAAGCATTTTCAAACCCTTCTGATGTGCCTGAAGCATTACGCCAAAATGTAAATGTTTTGCCAGATGTAAATTTAACTTCTGCGCAAAAATTGCAATTGACCGGGACTAATGAACAAGTAGCGCAAGCATCTGCTCTGCAACGCAAAATTGATGCGCTTAAAGAAACTCCTTCAGAGTCGGAGAAAGCAAACCGAATTGAAACACAAGCTCGATCAAAAGAAGCAACTGAATCGGCAGCTGCTGATCTGGCAACAAAAATTCAAGAACATCCTTCAATTAAAAATGATATTGATGTTGCGGAATCATATGGATTTAAACCCGGAACAAACCCTCAAGGTGACGCAGCCAAAAATACCAATGAATTAGTATTAAATTTAGAAAAAGCAAAAGATCAGGCAGTAAAAGAGGCGTGGGATGATCCGGCTTTAAGTGCTGCAGGGTTATATAAAAATAAATCGGTTGCCCCGCTATATGATTTTTACGACAGTTTAGAACCTGTTTCAAAAGAAGCATTTCCAAGTGATATTAAACGATTTCTTGACGCAGCGGCATCGGCTGAAGGATCGCAAATTCCATTTAAAACTTTGCAAAATTTACGCTCCCTTACTTTAACTAAAGCGCGATCTGCTTTTCAAAGTCCTACGCCAATTAAATCTGGTGATCTATATGGTTTTGCTGACAGAATTGCTCAAGTTTTAAGCAATTCTGAAAATGTCAGATTTGGAAATACATATGGAGAAATTGAAGCATGGAACAATGCTCGCGCTTTAACAAAAGATTATCACGATACTTTTGACGCAGGATTTATGAAGCAATTGGTTGCCGAACAAGCTCCTAATATGCCTAAAGTTGCTCCTGAAGCAACACTAGACAAATTATATGGTAGTTCTAATGCGTCTCAAAATTTGCGCCAATTGAGAAGTGTTGTTGGTGATCAGGCTGACCAAAGCATATCAGATTATATAATTGGGAAATTAACCAAAAATGGTTCTGATATACAAATAACTCCTAAAAAGGCATTGGAGTTTGTCAATGACCCCAAAAATGCGTCAATTATTGAACAAGTTCCCGGCTTGTCCGATAGAATAACCAACATTTCTCAACGATTAGATGAGTCTATTCAACAAACTCAAATGCGCCAATTTGGCGAAAATTTTAACACAATATTTTCTCAAAATAATCCAAAATCATTGTCTAATTTTTTGGAAACTCACGCAGATAAATTTGCTCAATTGTTTCCATCAGAACAAGATCAACAGTTTCTTGAGCAATTAAAAAATTCAGCTAAAGCAATTTCGCAACTTCCATCAGGAAGCGCAGTAAGCACGAAAACTTTAAATGATTTAGCTAATAATAATATGATGACTTTATTGTACGGCAGGGCTGCTGGGGCAATTTCTGATGCTGTAGCTGGTAATCTTGCAGGCCAAATTGTAAGTGCCACCACTGGCGTCCCCGCAGAATTAGCTGAGGCAGCTGGAACAGCTTTAGGCATTGCAAGCCCTCAGGGCGGTGCAATAAAAAACCTTTTGCACAAAGGAACAGATTTTATTTTTGGGGGGACACGGGATCAAGCAATTACTCTGTTGCAGCAAGCTGCAAGCAATCCGGCTTTGATGGCTCGTTTGATGGAGAAGCCAACCCCTGAAGGATTGGGATCGTTGGCCAACTTCTTATCAAAAGAAGGACGCGGAGCATATTTGTCTGCTGCAACACCTCAACGTGATGAAAAATCCCCTACTGTAAACAGCCTACCTACGCGACCTGATGGCTATGCTCGTGGCGGATCTGTCATTGATAAGGCGGCAGATAAGCTTGTAAGCGAATCAATGCGGAATCAGAAGCTATTGGCGCACCACACGGAACAAATGCTTAGCATGCCAGACGATGCTATTGTGCAGGCGCTCCATGTGGCACGAAGTGTGGCTGCTTAGTACTTCTCAGATGCTCGTATGACGCGGCGAGGATAGCGGTTCCTTGGCGAGGTTGAACCATTATAACAACCAAGCGCAAGCCTATCTTCCCCGTGTTTCATATAACAATAGTGTAGATACCGCATACCATACTCAAGGTTGTTTTCGGGTATCAGTAGTTCAGTGAACGACCCCCTAAAACCCATAGCTCTAGCTGTACCTATGCGTATTTGCATAAGTCCGTAGTTACCATCTTTAATTATGTTGGGTTTGAATGTGCTTTCAACATCAACCAAGCCAAGAGCAATCTCTGGATTGATGTCATGCGAAACCGCTGCCACACGAATCATTTCATGCAGGGTCGGTTGTGATGAATAGCTTGTTGTTTCACACCCTGTAACAAGCAATGCAGCAAGAAGTGGGGCGGATAGTTTCATCACGCTCAACGCGGGACGACGGTACCATCCATCTTCTTTTTCCATTTAGACATCTTACCACATGGGAGTGGTGAGCGCGACTGTTTTAGACCTAAGTAATTTTGTTTCACTCTTTTTGCTTTTGCCGCCATTTTGTGATCCTTTTTTGTCTTTTCTTTTGCGCAAGGCTTGCATGTTAGCCTGATATTGTCGTCTGTATCAGTTCCGCCTAATTCTAAGGCACGAACATGCTCATATATAAATTGACCAGTCATGAGCTTGACGCCGCATTCCATGCAGCATCCTCTTTCTCGTTCCCATATAGCAAGCTTTCGTTTGCCAGATAAACTACCTCTTGCAGTAGTTCCCATATCTTCAGTCATGAAACCTCCAGATATTCTTTCATAGCTGTCATAGGCGATAACTGTTCCGCTTGCATGACAAACCGTGATCCATATCCAAAATCTTGTTGAGTATGTTCTTTTAAGAATCGTTTCTTACTTACGCACCCCCATATTTCTACAAATGATCGTAGTGAATCTAACGGGCCAACTCGGCACAATATATAAACATTAGCTTGCGATGTAACTAAATCATTGAATTTTAAAATTGGTGGGTAAAATTTAGTGGCCCTGACTTCAATCTTTAAATTCTTCAAAACAATGTCAGGTTTGCCGCCATCGCCGCCGAAATAGATTGATTCATCAAATGGGGCATCTAAATACCGCGAGACTGCAACCTCTGCGAACAATCCTAAAACATGGTTTTCTTCAGACGTTTGGTTTCTTACTTTAAAAGCAGAACTTTTGTCTGGTTTACCATCATTGCCGGGGCCACCGTTTCGTAGCCTTGCCATGTGTTTAACATATGCAACATCCTCTTCTGAAAAAGGAATTGTCACAATATCATTCAAGGTCATTTGAAGTTTGTTCCGGCTCTTTGATTAGCTTGCTCAGATCTCCAAGCCTCAATAATCGAATCGGCGCGGTTACGTTCAGCGCGAAAATATTCATCAAATCGTATAGCTTCAGCTTCATCATTTACAGCTTCGGCGTATCGCTCATGCTGTTCTGCCCATGCTTCTTTCATGGCAGATGTCTTTTCTTCAGAAGTGAGGATCAGATTGGCTCTGATCCTCTTGCGCGCATGCTCCGCTTTAAACCGATTTGCTCTGGCTTCTGCACCAAGAGAACTATGATTGGCGAGAAATAATAAGGCTTCTTCCATCATTTCATCGGATATAAATTGGGTCATTCGTATTGCTCACCAAAGTTAGGGTCATACGGAACTAAAGATACCCAGCATTCACCATCTTGGTTAGGCAATGGGACAGCTTCAAAGTTGACGTTAATTGTTCCTTCTTTGCGACCAGTAAAACCTTTGCCCAGTTTTGTCTTGCGCACATGGCCATGCTTATCAGTACGATAAGAAAGAACAATATATTCAGTTCCACTTTGCTCAGAAAGGTATTTCGTCGTCGATTTCATCCTCAATTACCTCACGCTTGACTGGTGCTTTCGTCGTTGTCTTACTCGGTGAGGAAGGCGCTGTCGGGGCGGTTGCACTTTCGCCCATTGCATCTTTAGGTGTAAACGAAAGGGAGAAAAATTTGCCCTTGCTTCCGTCTTTTACCCAAGCACTTACACGGTAATCTGAACCATCTACAACGGCATTACCCGTATAATCCGGCTGATTATCTCGCTGTTTATAGGTATTTTTAAATAGAGATCCACTGTTGTCGCGCTGTTCGTAAGCCATCTTACTTTCCTTTCTTTTCAGCGTTAATTTCTTTTACACGATCAGCACACAACTGACGCAATGCCTCATAATCCTCACCATCTTTTTCCAATTTCATGGTGGAGAAGTTTTCTTTCAATTCTTGTTTCCAAAAGTCCTGCACTTCCTTAACGGTTACACACAGATTGATGGCAAACTGAAATGCACTCATATAAGTGTACAAATCTTTGGTATAATCCGGCCAATGCGATTGCGCGGCTGGTGAGGCTTCTTGAGCTACTGGCGTACTATCCCGCTCCGGGTCATCACCCGTCTCAATCTGAAATAGCTTGAATAAGAAATACTTATTCGCACCAGTGATAGCTTTGTATAGCCCCTTATCGCCTACAGTTCCGTTTTTGGAGCGGTCATTTCCGCACCCAGCAACACGAATCAAATGCGGCCAGATATCCCCATCCTTATGAACAATCTGATACCGCATATCTACAACGGTATTGCCATGCTCATCCATAGGACGAACCATCTCAATTGATGGAATAAGGATAAGACCTTCTTCAATCAATGCAGGGCGAAGCTTTTCCAATAGATCAGCTTCGGAAACATATTTATAGCCGTGGAACTTATTCTCGCTGCCTTTTTGCACATACGTAACTTTGGTCATTACGTTGTGGAGAGCTAATGCAATCTTTGCACTCATTGGCTTATGCTCCACGGATGACGAGGGCTGTGCCCCCGTTTGAGAGGGTAGCGCCACGCACATCCATTTTCTCCAACATTTCTTTCAATAGCACTTTGTTAGGTTCTTTCTTGATTCGCATGAAATCGTCGGGGATCTCATACTCGTTAAGAATTACGACTTGTGGTGGTGTATTCATCAATGATAGGGTGGCTGTTGGAAACTCAAGTTTGCGCACATCGGCGGTTTCCATGAGTCGCTTCATCATTTCCCGGCCAAATTCTACCCGTTTTTCAAACCGCTTGCGACGATCATGGATATCGCGTTCAGCATCCTGACACGCTTTGGCTAAGTAAATACTATCTTGTGTACGACGCAGTAGCTTTTCCATCGTTTCTTCAAAATCGGTGGATCCTTCAAGCATATCCGCTTTAAGGTCTTCATCTTCTTTAAGTTCTGGGTATCTTTCAAGCAGCAGCTCAATAGTGCGCCGCAGGATATCTACGCTATATTTGGTGGCCATTTTTTACCTTTCGTGCAAAATCCCTGTTTAGGATTTTGTTCTGTTCTTGTTCTCAACGCTTCAATCATTTACGCATGGTGTAAACAAAGTCAAGAGGATAAGATGCTTTTACAACTCAACCCGCCAATTCCTGTCATATCTCCAAAAGGCAAGGGACTAGCCCATGCCATGATCGATTACGGCGCAGAGCATGACCTGCTTTGGGTAGTGTTTCAAGACGAAACTGGTGAATGCTGGACTTGGAACAATAAAGAAATTCGTGGACAGGTAAACGTAACAATGGGGCGTCCTGAAGTTATTTCACCTTTACCAGTCAAGCGTGAGAGGCCGAGAGTAGTACCGAATGAATGAGCATCCATTACGTCAATGGCGTAAGAAAAATAACGTCGTTTTGGTTGATCTAGCTAAAATGGCGGGAACAACTGCGTCATCTATTTCTAGAATTGAGCGGGGAGTTCAAGACCCATCTTTAGCGTTGATGGTTCGTATATTACAGGCCACCAACAAAGAGATTACACTCCACCACTTTTTTCTGGATTGGAAACAGAATGATTCGGCTTGAGTTACCATTGGCCCCCAGCACGAACCGTTTATGGAAGGTAGGCAAAGGTGGTCGTATGTATCGTTCCCCTGAATACATGGCTTGGCTTGAAGAAGCTGGTTGGATGGTCAAAGCGCAGACCAAGGCTCAAATACTTGGGCGGTATATCATTCACATATCAGCCACTAAACCTGACAAAAGACGTCGGGATCTGGATAACTTACTAAAATCTACCAGTGACTTATTGGTTAAGACTAAAGTTGTAGATGATGATTCGGATTGCCAAGCCATAGCTGCCGAATGGGGTGAACATGGTATACCTATGGTAGTCACCATTTATGGCGTTGAGGAAGATACATGGACAGAGAGCCGCAAACTTTTGATGAACTAAGAGCCAGATACTTAGCCGTCAAAAAACGGTTGGGTGGCGTCACTGGTCCCACTGGTGTCGTGCCGCCTGAGCGCGTCAAATTGCCGCAAGAAAATAAACTTTTAGCTGACCAGCCCGTCCTACAGGTTAAGCTCCCCAACAAACGGTTCACAGCCATGCTTCGGGAGATTGCCGCAATGCACGGCATCGATCCGAATATCGTAAGAAGTCCAAACATTAAACCTGATGTCGTTAAAGTAAGACGCGAACTGTTTTACCGCGCCAAAAATGAATTGCATTTGCCGTATTCGGAAATTGGCCGACTCATGGATGTCCGGCATTCAACGGTGATTTACAATTGCAAAAAATACGAGCAGGACTTGCATCTGGTGTAAATTCTGATAACCGTAAGATCGTGACGGTCTTCCTCCCTTTTAGCCGTCACTGATAACGGTGACTTGACCCGCCTCTGGCCTCCTGCTCGGAGGCGGGTTCTTTCCCCGCGTAGCTATACTAAGCTTGTATAACTATACATAGCCTTACCAAGAAGAAATAATAAGAAGTAATATATATATATAATAATATAACTAAGGTTAATAACATGACTAAAGCTAAGCTAAGACAGTATCAGACAGATGCTATAGATAAGCTACGCAAGTCGCTAAGCTTGGGTAATCGCCGTCCTGTTGTGCAGATGCCAACTGGAGCTGGCAAGACAATCGCCGCAGCCGAGATTGTTCGCATGGCTCGCGAGAAGGGCAAACGGGTTTTGTTTTGTGTGCCTGCGATCAGCCTCATTGATCAAACTGTAGACAAGTTTGAAAAGCACGACATTTGGGAAATCGGTGTTATCCAAGCTTTACATGAGCGCACCGACCCAACTCAACCAATCCAGATCTGCTCAGTTCAGACCTTGGCAAGGAGAAAGTCTTTGCCGGAAGCTGATTTGGTCATCGTGGACGAATGCCATGTGATGTTTAAGTTCTACGAGACTTGGTTTGATAGCCCTCAATGGAAAAACATTCCTGTCGTTGGTTTGACGGCCACGCCTTGGGCAAAAGGCATGGGTCGCATTTACGATGATTTGATTATTGGCACAACGACGCAAGAACTGATTGACTTGAAACACCTGTCGGATTTCAAAGTGTTTGCACCATCCCATCCAGATCTTTCTGGCGTGGCTGTTGTTGCAGGTGACTACAACAAGAAACAACTTGGCACCGCAATGGACAAAGCACCATTGGTCGCCGACATCGTGTCGACGTGGTTAGAGAAGGGCCAATATCGCCCTACGATTTGCTTCGCGGTTAATCGTACTCATGCCAAGAATATTCAGAAACTGTTTCTCGATGCAGGTGTGCCCACGGGATACATGGATGCCTATACCGATTTGGAAGAACGGTCAGCGATAGCAAAGCAGTTTGCGGATGGCACCCTAAAGATCGTTTGCAATGTTGGCGTGCTTACCACGGGTATTGATTGGAATGTGCATTGCATCATTCTGGCTAGGCCAACTAAATCAGAAATTCTGTACACGCAAATGATTGGCCGTGGTTTAAGAACGGCTGAAGGCAAAGAATACTGCTTGGTGTTAGACCACAGCGACACAACGCTGCGGTTAGGTTTTGTAACAGATATCATTCATGACAGGTTAGATGATGGCCAAGGCAAAGGAACCGTTGAACGTGAAAAAACCATGCCCCTTCCCAAAGCTTGCCCGAAATGCACGTTCCTCAAGCCACCCCGCACAGCTTTATGCCCGGCATGTGGTTTCAAGGCTGAGGCTGTTGATAAGGTTGAGCATCGTACCGGAACACTCGCTGAACTTAGTCGAGATGGAAAAAAACAAATCGGAGCTTACTCCGCGCAGGAAAAGGAAACATTCTATTCAGAACTGCGAGGCTACGCGATTACTCGTGGATTCAAAGACGGGTGGGCCTATTGGGCATATAAGGATAAATTTGGGGTTGGCCCGTCCAGCTCGTTCAAAGGCATCGCCCTTGCGCCTTCGTCTGCGACACTGAGCTGGATCAAACACCGTAACATCGTTAAGGCAAAACAACGTGACAAAAACAACAGCGGATATAGCACAAGGCAAATGGCTGGAACTTCTACCCAAGCTTGGGGTCAATCCAAACTACCTCATTAACAAGCATGGTCCATGCCCTATCTGTGGTGGCAAGGATAGATTCCGGTTTGACAACAAGGATGGCAGAGGATCTTTCATCTGCAATTCATGCGGTGCCGGGGACGGAATCACACTAGCCCAACTGGCCACAGGGAAGTCGTTTAAAGTTGTTGCTGAGTCGATAGCCAAGCTATTAGGAGAAGCCCCAGTTCTTTCTGGCAAGGATCAAGGTGATGATCTCAAGCGCAGAGAGGCCATTAAACGAATTTGGGGGCTTGCTGAGCAGCCTTCAATCGGTGGACCAGTACACGCCTACATGAAGAACCGTTTAGGGCTTGTATGGGCTTCTAAATCAATACGGGAATATCGCAGTGCTAATTACTGGTTGATGGTCAGTAAGATTGTTGGCTCAGACGATATGGCTCAGAATGTCCACCTGACTTATATCACTGAGGATGGGCGCAAAGCTGATGTCACGCCTTCTCGCAGGGTGATGGCAGGACCGTTGCCAGATGGATCAGCAATTCGTTTATCACCTGCTGATATACATATGGGCATAGCTGAGGGCATCGAGACAGCTATAGCTGCATCGGTGTTGTTTGGCATTCCGGTGTGGGCAGCAATTAATGCGCAGAACTTAGCCAAGTGGACGCCGCCAGCTATAGCACAAAGTGTTACAGTTTTTGGCGACCACGATGAAAGTTTCACAGGCCACGCTGCTGCTTATACTTTAGCTAAGCGTTTAACTCTTCAGCATCATGTTCAAGTTCAGGTGCTGATGCCGCCTGTCGTAGGGCAGGATTGGGCAGATGTTCTGGGCCGGGCTTCCAAGGATCCAAGCCAGCAACAATAGCTGCTGCTACAAGATCAGCGTAGGGTGGGCATCCTGTGCGCTTCCATAAGTTTATGGTTTGCCGAGCAAAACCCATTGCCCTGCCAAGCTCGCTATCATTGGCTCCAAACTCTTCCTTAACGTATCGAGCAAAGATTTTAAATTCTTCTGCAGTCATGATTTTAACCCTGTTTTGATGATGTAGTTGTCAAAACAAGCTTTTCGTGTATTTTGCACCCAACGTCAAATGAGGATGTTCAAAATGGCGATGCCTGCATTAACCAAAGAAGTGTTAGAAGAAACACTAAAAGAATATTACCGACAAAATAAAGTTGTGAGAGCAACAGGGCGTGTAATGAGCATGCCAGCGTCGACGATCACAGCAAGATTGGACATGATACAGCGAAGATTCCCAGAGATGTGGGAAGCATACGAAAAAGGCAACGATGGATTAGCAGCGCAATGGTTATATCCTCAAGTTTTAACAGGCGAACTAGTTGATGGGTGTATCATTATAGGCGGTGACGCCCATATTTGGCCCGGCGTTGATACCATCATGATGAAGGCATTTGTAAAGGTAGCTAAACAGATTAAGCCAAAAATGATTTGTCTCAATGGCGACATCATAGACGGTGCCAGAGTATCCCGGCACGGTTCTACGTTAGGATCTGCAGCACCAAAGGTATCGGCTGAAATAGACGCTGCCAAAGTTTGGATGGATCAGCTGCCTAAATGTGAGCGGCGTATTTTTACCATCGGCAACCACGACATGCGGGTAGACAATTACCTTGCTAACCAAGCCAGCGAATTAGAAGATTACGCAGGGCGCTTAGCAAATCGTTTCCCAATGTGGGAATTTTGCTATGCATTTCATTTAAATGATGATGTTGAAATTCGCCATCGGTTTCGTGCTGGCATTCATGCGGCATATAATAATGCGCAAGTGTCGGGTTGGACGACAGTAACGAATCATACCCATGCCCAGCAAATGACAGCTGTTAGAAACCGCCGTGGATCGCATTGGGGTGTAGAAACAGGCATGCTTGGCGACCCTAACCATAAAGCTTTCCAATATGGTGAAGGCGCGCCAAACCGTGCCCATCAAGGTTTTGCAGTGCTTACATTCGACGAAACTGGAATTTTGATGCCACCTGAGTTTTGCCAGATGATAAATGGCCGACCTGTGTTCCGGGGTAAATACGTCCTGTAAATACCTCATCATAATGTTTACGGCACCATGATGTGGTTCGATACACCACACCACCGCAGCACCGGATATTATGTGGGTCTTTGCTGGTATTTAAGATGTACTTGCATTGGAATAGCCGTGTTTCAAAATACGGCACGCCGCCATCTGGTGCGGGTTCTTCTGCAATAGGTGTAAACAAGTTTACTTGAACGATAGGCTGTTCTTTTTTCTTTGGTTGGGGTCTTGTCCTAACAATCTTTATTCCGTCTGGGTTAGGCGTTCTTCGCGTATTTTCATTTCGTAATTGTATCTCAGGATTTTTTCTCCTTAACCTATGAACAAAGCCAAGGATTGAATTGCGGGTTCTGCCATTGCCAAGCTTATGAGCAATAGCTACCGCGCTTGCGCCTGCCTGCCACATCTCAATGAGAATAGCTTTATCGCGAGTTGACCACGGTAATAGCATCATTTAGACATCTCCTCGAACATTTGCTCAAGTTCTTTATCACGCTTACGGCATGCGCAGTTTTTAGCCTCAACAAGCTGCCGGGTTAACGATTCTATCAGATCCATCATGTCGAGATGCTGTTTTTTATAAAAGTCTAAACTTTCTTTTATGTAATTATTCTCCCACCGCAGCCGAACTAAATCGGCTACGGTTGTGTCATCGGCATGGCGTTCATGTGGCGCATAAGGTCCAAGCCAACGGACCTCGGCGCTTTTCTTTTTGCTGGTAAATCCCGTCATTGCTCTGCCTTTCTTTTTTTCGCCTGCCCACCTTTACGCCCTGCTTCTCGTGCTTTCTCAGGGTTAGCAGCAAAGTGCCGTTTTTCTCTAGCCACGCTTGCGCCGCCCTTGGATTGCGCTAGGCGGCGTTTTTCGGTTTCCATAGATCCAAAGCCACGCTTGCCACGAACCGGGGTTACTGATTGGTTTTGGGTAATTTCAATCGGTAACTTTTCTTTTGGTGGGGCTGCTTTCTTAACAAGCTTAGGTTTAGGGGTTTCTGTTTCTGTTGATGCGATACGGATAGCCATTAGTGGATTGCCTCCCCGTGGCCTTCATCTTCGTACAGCTCGTCGACGATGCCGTGAAGCGTTTCAACTGTTGCCATCATCATAGCCACCATAGCGCGATATCGGAGCGATGAGAATGTTTCTACGATATTGTTAATTTTTTCCAATTGTTCCGGCGGATCCAGTTCATCAAACTCATCCGTCGAATAGATGCCCGTTTCGCCTAGCACCCATATAACTTTACCAATTTTTTCTGGTACACTTATGCTTACGTCAATCATCTTTATTTTTTCTGGTTTATCCGTCATTTTTCTTATCCTTTACAAAAACGCAGGTTAAATCTGCTGGGTTGGATTGTACCACTTTAAACTTGGCTATTAACCAAGTGCGAACACGCGGCACCGTAATGTCGCGTGAGATCTTTTTTTTCCAAGGTAAGATCATGCGATTTTGATCTGGTCGAGGGTCATGTAAGGCTTGAAGGACACGGCAGGCGAGGGCTGCGATATCTTACAACGCTCTGTGTACCATGTCTCGCCCATTTCTTTCTTGACGCGATCAGTGTCCAGTGTCCACCGGATGCTAGGCGTCGAGATGACTGCCTTAAAATTAGTGCCGTAGATCTCATCCAGCTGCCGTGCACGTATCCATGATTTGGCCTCATCAAGCTTTTTCGTCAAAGCTTTAATAGTCAAATCAAGCTTGGCTGCCTCATCAACGAGATCAGCATCGCTTAGGGAATAGATATCAAGTGTCGGGATAATAGACATTTTTTTCTCCATTAGTGTTGTTGGTGTCAAATCAGTAGCAAAGCTTGCTAAGCTTGTCAATCGCAAGAGGTCATTTCGTCGACGGTTATCTCAATTTTTTTATCGTTCTCAATGATGCGAATAATAGGACCATAGCCCCATGCTCGTTCATAATAGGCATCTTTCCATTTTTGCGCATGTTCGAGGTCACGGAAGCCTAAAACACGGAATTGACGTGTCCGACTGCTATATTGTGAGCCTGCAGGATAGGCAAATTCCAAGCCAGTAGGATCTAAGGGGTTCATTTCATCAATTTCATCGTCAATATCATACATTTTTTTTCGCCTTTTTAGGTTCAATTACAAATTGGCGGCATTGCCATGTTATTACGTCGTGGTGGCCGGGAAACTGCTCATCTTCTTCGATAAGATAAATTTTACCCGGAATAGCCCGAATCGCCTCTGGTAAGGTATTAACCTCAGCAATAATCGAGGATGAATACACGTTGTCTACGTCTTTCACGATATACATTTTTTTTTCTCCTTTTTGCTGTTCTATTAGAAAAGCAAAGCTACATTGCCAAGCTTAAAAACAATAGTCAAGCTTATTTTTCACCGAATATTTTATCGCAGGCTGCCCATGTGGCCATCAACAAAACGTACCACACGGAAACCTCATAAAGCGCGTCAAGCGTATCGAGCCAAGTCATAGTGTTACCCTTTCATCGTATAGCGTGGCTTTGAATTGCGTGGTTCATAGCGTCGACGGCTTGCCAAGCTAAGCGATTGCCATTCTTAAGCTTGCCAAGGTATACGAAAGCGAATTGTCGACCACGCTCATAGTTCCATTGCTTGTTAGGATTGTTCTCAAAAGCCGTGTAGTCAAACGGCTTGCCATTGCTAGCGTCACGAAAGCCGCGTGCAAAAGCCGCGCAACGTAATACCGTCGTCGACTTGCGTTGCGTCGTTTTAACTTGTTTTGTCATAGCGTTATCCTCTGTTTAATGGTATGATAGGCATCATAAAGACGCCTATCGTTGTTTGATATTGTTAAGCTTTACAGCATAGCTTTAAGCTCGGCTTTGATAGCTTTTGCCATGTCGCCACGCCACGTCGAAGCATTGCTTAAAAAGTAACGCACAACGCTCTCTCCGCTATCGTGATAGAAAGCGTCGTTAATTGACGACAAGCTCGACATAGCGTCAAGGTAAGGCTTTGCAGCGTAGTTTACTTTAGTCCAATCTTTTCGAATTTCGCGTGCTATTGTGTATAAGGGTCGCATGATATTATCCTTTCGTTGTTATTGTTAAACTTGATTATGCTGCGATTTTATCGGCACGCTTTACCTGTACGCCATGAGCTGGAAAGCCTACAATCGCGTCGCGTTGCATTGCACATAAGCCGCATGACTTACATGACACGTCATCGCGATAAGTCGCCGGACAAACGACTATTTTGTTACCGTTAGGCGTTGTTAGTTTTTGGTTACCCTGCACGCTTGACGGAAGCACGACAGCGACAGGTCCGACGTTTAAAGCTTTGAGCTTGTCCGCGTGGTCGATATTGTTGGCAGATAGGTTAATCGTAAATCCGTCTTTATTGGCTTGGTTAACCAAGTCGCGATTAGTTTTGTTATTGATCACATCATAATGCGTATACGTAAAGCCAAGCTTGCCGATATTGGCTTTGACTAACATAAGCAAAGCTTTCTTGTCGATTGTAACGCGATTGCCTGGCAAGTCACCGGCTTGATTATGACGCCACAACGTCTTGGCTTTAAGCTTGGCAATTTGATCGACGAAAGCTTGCCAAGAGCCACCGACGTTTTGATCTGTTACCTTTTGCCAGAATAGAAACAACGGACCATTTCCAGCATAACAACCATTTTTGCGTAACGGGCAAGCGTCTGGACATGTTGAGTATGTTGTTGTTGAAACCGGAATAGGTCCAGTTTTTGTGTTTCGTGACTTAAGCGTTAAGGCGACTTGATAATCTAAAAGCATGTTAAACCCTTTCGTTTTGTTGTTATAGCTATGCTTTATAATTATACGTGATTTATAGTCAAGCTTGTTTCTATGCATAGCTGATATGCATTATAGCATAGCTAGGAATGTTGCGTCATTCCGTTGCAATAATCCATTGGTAGGGCTAATCTGTTTCCAAGCCAAGAAAGGACAAAGCTATGACTGACCTAAACAGTGAGATTGCTATGTTAAGCTTTAATCTAGTAAACGATGACGAGGCCACAACAATTGCAGAATGGAATGATGACTTCGACTTACTACCATATGAGACGCAGCTTGCCTTTATTCATGAAGCAATAGAGCAATTGGAAGCTGCACTAGACTACGTTGAACAAGCAATGGACGAAGAAACAGACGAAGATGAAACAGACGAAAGCGACGAAGACGAAGAAACCGATAACGTCTAAAATAGTCAAGCTTTGCCTAAGCTTGGCTTGCAACATAGCTAAGCTTAGGTGAGTTTGAAGCATGACAAGAAAGAAAGAGCCACACGAAAGGCTCAAGCTTGGTAGACCGTCGATCTATAGCGATGAGATAAGAATAGCTATCATCGAAAAGCTTTGTAATGGCATCACATTGTCGGCTATTTGCGCAATGGAAGGAATGCCAAGCTTCGACACGATCTGGACATGGCGAAAGCGAATGCCTGATTTTGCCGACGATCTCGCACACGCGCAACGAATAGGCACGCATTATCTTGCTGATGACTGCATTCGCATAGCTGATGACATGACTATAGACCCCGCCCACAAGCGAACCATGATCGACACAAGGCTAAGGCTTATTGGTAAGTGGAATCAGTACTATAGCGACAAGCAACAGATTGAGGTCACGGGTAAGCTTGACGTTCAACCGATTAATGTTGGTCAGCTTGACTATGATCAGCGTGAACAATTAGCAGACATGCTGGAACAATTAGCCTTGCCAACGCCGGAAACAGGCGAAGGATCTACAGAGGATCTTTAAGCTTCACTATTAAAGCTTGGCTATTGCAAGCACGACTATAACAATACTTAAGCTTTACATACTTAAGCTTGATCTATACTTAAGCTTTTATTGTTAAGCTTGTTTTATACTTGTGCTTGGAACAAACCGTGAACAAACCGGGAACGCATAGAACATACCGTGAACAAAACGTGAACAAATGGGGTACGGTGGGGGTGGCGGCACCCCCCGCATATAGGCGAAGGCCGGATACGGATACGCCCTTGCACTCTACAGACATCCCCAAAATTCCCCCCAACTAACATCCCCCTATCACTTACCTCTATATCTCAGCTTAACTAATACCCCTGTGTTATTTCTTGCCCGACAAAATATTCCTTGTAGGGCAATGCCTGCTTTGCTACATGACTGCCTCGCTTGGGTGTTCTTGTAGCTTGAGTAGTCTACGCTAATGCAGGACAATGGCTGGTGGTCTGTCGCTGGCGGCGTATCCTGTTGCCCCCTCATGTTGATTCCGTGTGAGGCTTTGTTGGGTGTCTACCTATTGTGTGGGCAACGGACACCATCTCTCATGACTTAAGGCCAAGCCAAGCTTGCTTAGCTCAAGAGGGATCTCTCTTGACTTAATTCCTTGGTAGGGCTGCTTAGCTCAAGAGGTGTGTTTTTATTGTTTAGAAGGGGGTACCCCGGGGTTTCATTAGAGACCCCTACCCCGGTATAACTTATCTACAGTCTTGGGACTCCGGTGCTTGACCTGTGATAATTTACACGCTATGCAAATTACATCGATTACTCATAGGGGGGTCCTTTCCTGCAGCCGCAGCAACAACGGGCAAGTGTAAGGGGTAACGCTTTCTCCATAGGCGTCCCTGATGGCACTACAAGGTAAAGTTCGGCCTCCTATGAGAAAGAAGACTGACGAGCCGTGAAACTTTACAAGTTGCTACCTTAACTATAACGGAGAAAATGAAATGGATTTAGAAGAACTTAAAAACGCTAAATTATACATGCCCCATGAGATGACGGATATTGTTATTTTTGCAAGCAATAAAGAAGAATTTAAAGTTGATTTTCACCCTTTGGTGCTTGAATCAGAATGGGCAAAATCATTTACTATTCAAAACCTAAAAAACACCATTGAGTATTTGGAAAACGAAAAAGTAAAAGTACCGCCACTTTTAGATGCTAAAGTTTTATCATTCCCTTCTAAACCAAAAGGACCGCAAGCATGACTATATCCCGTCGTAAGTTCCTGACTAGCTTAACTGCACTTGTAGCTACACCTGCTGTGATTCGGTATTCTGGTGTTATGGCTGTTAACCCAGTTCAAGCCTCACCATATGTAATTGTGCATGGCTTAGATTTATCCGGCAAAATGGTTCTTCACAAATTCTGGGACCCAATATCTGCCAACCAATTTGCAGGTACGCCAGAGTTTCACAACATGGTGCAAGTTACATCGTGGGATTACGGTGTGCCAAGTAAAGATATGTTGCCTAAATCCAATCATTGGCAAGGAATGGTTGGCTTGGATGACCGTACCGTAGACCAAATTATAGAAGATCGCATCCTTAAACAAGAGCAACAGCGCCAAGCTTGGCTAAATGATCCTGCATGGACTATCTACGGAATTATTGGGCCTGAATTAATTGGCCCAGCATCTTCAAAAAACATTCGCGCCACAACTCAGTTCAATGAAAACGGGCCAATTCGCAAACCTTGGGAAATGATATGACTATAGACCTTAACGAACACATGGAACGTAAGAAGCAGGAACGCCACATTGCGGCATATGATGCCATTGGTGAGGCTGTTGATGGCATGAGTGTTGGAACAGTTCTGCATATCTTATCAGCTTTTACTAGAGCTGTATTAGATAACATGGGTGAGCCAGATCGTAGCCAAGCTGCTATGGTATTTTCATCTGTCATTATGGAAAGCAAAACCCAACCAGAGGCACCAGTGCAATGAATCAATGGCAGCCAATAGAAACAGCGCCGAAGGATGGGACAAGCATCCTAATTGGCGCATATGACATTACAGACGGATGGCAATGTGAAGTTTCTCAGTGGATGGATGATTGCCCTTATGAAGACGAGAACGGGGAATACCGTTCTTGCATGGGATTTATTCCAACGGTGAGTCATGCTGGCCCAACCCATTGGATGCCATTACCGGAGCCGCCAAAATGACTAACATGGAACGAATAGCCGATTTACTTTTACCCCGTGTTCGGGGATTGGAAATTGAAATACTGAAGCCTGTATACCCTCATGTATATACCAATTTGGATTTAATTGAGGATAATCTGGTTGTAATCGTTCAGACATCTGAAGACCCATTATTGATACAAGGTTATACGATTTTGTTTAAGTCAGAAGTGGAAGACGGTACTTGGAAAGATGTGGTCGTGCAAAGGATAAAAGATAAGTTTGAACTTCTGGCGGCATGGAAGAACGGGGAAACTATGCAATGACAGATATTGTAGAACGGTTGCGTAGACCGGAGAATTTTTTGAATACGGATAGGACTGATGCCGCCGATGAGATTGAACGGTTGCGGGAAGAAATAGCAGATTTAAAATATAAAAAAACTTATTTGGAGCGGGCTTACATGGCTGCAAGGAGAACCCTTGATAGCAAAGGGATACATATGGATTACTTCTTATCCCGTGCTGATTACGAGGCTGAGTTGAAGGAAAAAAATAATGGGTAAGATACAAGAATGGTACGATTCGTGGCTTTTGGAACAAGCTAAGCAAGCTGTAGCTGACAAGCGGTTTAAGCCAAAACCGCCTAAATATGTTTTTCCAAATGAAATAGTTAATGCTTTGCGTGAACAAGCGCGGGATTGTGAAGAATGTGAACGTGATCCTATTACAGGTATTTCATTGTGGCCAAAGGAAACCACCTTGGAATGGCAAGCTGCTGACTTGATTGATGAACGGTTTGCGGAAATTCGGTATTATGAAAAATTGCGCGAAGACATGATAGAGCTTTGGGTACAAATGCGTGATCTGCTTGGGGGCGATTATGACGAAACGCTGGCCTGATTATTGGGATTTGTGCCTTGAGTGTAGGTATGCCAAGTTGGATCACGTTGCAGAATTTATCCATGACATGATGGATAGATTGGCGGAAAGCCAGCTGCGGATAAATGATTTGGAATGGTCTTTGACGGAAATATCCCAAGCTCAATATAATGCGGATAGCAAAGACATAGCCAATAAAGCTTTAGAAACCAAGCCAACCTCATTCAAAACAAAAGTTAAGCTAAAGGTAGTAAAATGAAAAACCAGTTTGTCGGTATAGAAGCTATAATGACGTTGAATGATCTTATTATGGCATACTTAGATGAATTTGACATGCATCCTAAGTCAGAAACCCCCGGCGTTTATCAGACGCAAGCACAAAGGGCGGCTCAGGCTATGATTGAAGCTTCTGGCGTGGATGAGCCAGATTATGATAAAGTTGTTTTAGCCGTAAACAGAACTGTATCTATTATGCGCGATATAGAGCAAGATCTCGTATCTCATGATTTAGGCAAGTATATAGGACGCCGAAAAACAGTAGAGCAAATTAAGTCTATTATGCATATTAGCCGGGCATATCCTGACAGTGCAATTAAGCGGTTAAAAGAGTTACGACCTAAGGTGACAAAGAAAGCGGCATGAAATTTGACCTTGAGAAGATGACAGAAGGTCAACGGCGGGAGGTATACCGCCAGTTGAAAGCTGCCAATTACGAGGAAAGTTTATATAATTTTACACAAAGGGCATGGCGTGAGATTGACTCCGCCCCGTTTGCTGAAGGCGGGTTTGCATTACAAGCTATCTGTGAGCATCTGCAGGCATGCGCTGACGGATATATTAGGAATTTAATCATAAACGTGCCGCCTAGATTCTCAAAGTCAACCATTACTGGGACTATGTTCCCAGCATGGGTATGGACTCAAAGCATTTCCTCGCCAACATCAGGGCCGGGAATGCAGTTCTTGCACTCGTCTTATGCGATGAATCTTTCTGTGCAGGATTCGGTTAAGTGCCGCCGACTCATTGAAAGCAAATGGTATCAGACACTTTGGGGCGATAGGTTCAAACTGGTGGGCGACCAGAACACTAAAACGCGCTTTCAGAATGATAGGAATGGTATACGAAACACGGTGTCGGTTGGATCAGCCACAACGGGTCTTGGTGGTAATTATTTGATTGCTGACGATCCGAATAATGCGCAAGAAGCCAATAGTGAAGCTATTGTTGCGTCGACAATTGAGTGGTGGGACATGGCATGGTCTACCCGACTCAATGATCCTAAGCGCGGCGTAAAAATTGTCATCCAGCAGCGATTGTCAGAAAACGATATTACTGGTCATATACTCTCCAAAGACATTGGCGACTGGACACACTTATGCTTGCCAATGCGCTTTGAGTCGGCAAGGAGAACGTATAATGTACTTGTACCCGCAGAGTTTAATGACGGCGAACCAGTTATATGGACTGATGAAAGGACTGAGGAGGGCCAACTGCTCTGGCCTGAACGATTTGGAGATCAGGAAGTTACACTGCTTGAAAAAACACTTGGCCCATACGCCGCAGCGGGTCAGCTACAGCAACGTCCAGAACCAGCAGGCGGCGGTATTATAAAACGCGAATGGTGGGGCGAATGGACAAAAGAAAAGTTTCCGCACAATTTGGAAATTGTTATTGCGTCGGTTGACACGGCATTTGGTGCAAAAGAGTTTGAGGGCGACTTTTCCGCTTGCACCGTTTGGGGCGTGTTTAGAGACGCAGGTACAGCTTCCGGTGTTATTGGTAATGACATGGGCGGAAACTGGCAGCGTATTTCAGTAGAAGAGCGCGAAGCAGATGTTCCTAAAGCCATCTTGATGCATGCTTGGCAAGGCCGAATGGAATTGCATGAGCTGGTGCAAAAGATTGGCGCGTCAGCAAAAGAATGGAAAATTGACTATCTGCTGATTGAAAATAAGGCGTCTGGTATATCGGTCAGCCAAGAACTGCGCAGATTGTTTGGGTATGAGAATTATAGTGTACGTTTAATAGATCCTAAAGGTCTAGACAAGGTAGCGCGTACTTATGCTATCCAACATTTGTTTTCGGAAGGCATGGTTATGGCCCCGACAGACAAAGAGGGTGAATTGTTTAAGGTGTGGGCAGAAATGGTTGTCTCACAATGCGCCACCTTTCCAAAAGGTAAACATGACGATTTACACGACACCGTAACTCAGGCATTAAACTGGTTGCGCGGCACCGGAATGTTGCAGCGCGGCGCAGAACGCACAGCGGAGTTGGCTGCGGGGAATGTCTGGCAAGGTAGTAGAGAAAACCAACCTTTATATCCAGTATAGGAGATAGTGATGGGCAAGTATGCTTGGCAAATAACGCTTAATAAGTACGATAATTCTGGCGTAGACCATCTTTATATTAGAGCTGATAGCTGCGATATATATGAAGGGGCGGTAAAATTTTACAATTATCCGCCTAAAACCGAGGATAATCCTTATCCTGAATCATATTTGTTGGCTTATTTGCCGACAGACCGTGTGTTTGAAATTGAGCTTTTAGATAATGAAACTGGCGAACCAATTGGTTTTTTACCAGCGGAACCTACGTAAATGGCCGACAACCCGCATTATATGACGCCAGAGGAAATGTCCAAGCTGATTTGTCCCCTTGGCAGGGGAAACAATATGCCGGGCAAAGAAATAACCGTAGACGGTTCGCCAATTGGTAAACCGTGTGTTTCAACTTTGTGCGCGGCGTGGCGATGGGCCTCGTGGGACGATGCTGAAACCCAAGATTGGGTTTATAGTGATGATTATGGATATTGTGGAATGGTTGGTCCATGACCGAAGAAAAAAAGAAATTTCCAACGATTGAAACAGTTGTCGCTAAAAATATGGGGGACGGTTACGTAAAACTGTCCCTCGTTATTGACACTAAATTTCATCAATTCCGCCTTAAGCGCAGTATAGCTGTCAATCTCATCAAGGTTTTAGCTGAGTCACTTGACGAAAATTTGCAAACCATGTAAATAAGCAAGCGTCTTACAAAAGGAGACGCATATGATGACTTGGAATCATAGGGTCATTAAGTACGAAACCCGTAATTTGTTTGGCGATCCAGACTTTGGATACGCCATTCATGAGGTTTTTTACGATAACGATGGCAATGTACAAGGTATGACCAGCGAGCCAGTAAAGCCTTGGGGTGATACCAAAGATGAGTTGCGGCTTGAACTTTTGCGCATGATTGAGGCGCTTGAGAAACCCGACCTTGATTATAACGACAAAGACGACGACGATACATTTGCGAACAAAGCATAATTGGCTTATAGTGTGCTGAATATTTTCACAGGATACAGCACATGGCTTTGGTGCCCGGATTAGTCCCTAACATTCGCCTTGACCAAGATCAGCCGGATTTGCCTCTTGGTGAGGGGCAAGAAACCGTCATTGTAATGGATGCGGATGACGATGCTGACCAGCCAGAAATGGACATTGATGGCAATGTTCTCCGTATTGACCACGGGGACGGTTCTATTAGCGTTTCCTTGGATGGGCGTCCTATTGAATCTTCTAAAAAGAAAAAAACAGAAGGTTGGCATGAAAATCTGGCCGAAGAAATGGATGAAAATGCGCTGTCTGAGATTGCGCATCGTCTTATTAAAGGCATTGAGGAAGATATCGACAGCCGCAAAGAATGGATTGAAGACCGCGCACAGGGTTTACGACTACTGGGCCTTAAGATTGAAATTCCGGGTCAGCAAGGCACAGCCGATGGCGCACCTGTTGAAGGAATGTCCCGTATCCGCCACCCGCTCCTGTTGGAATCCGTATTGCGTTTTCAAGCGAATGCAAGGGCAGAACTCTTGCCCACTGACGGGCCTGTTAAAGTAAGAGTTGACAGCAATCAAGGCGGTCCAGAAATGGACCAGCAGGCAGAATATTTAGAAAGAGATTTCAATCATTATTTGACTGCAGTAGCTAAAGAGTATTATCCTGACACGGATAAAATGCTTTTCATGCTTGGGTTTGGCGGGTCGGCCTTTAAGAAGGTCTACTATTGCCCCCTACGCAATCGTCCTGTCTCCGAAACGGTTGATGCGGATGATTTAATTGTCAACAATGAAGCAACGGATCTCTCAAATGCTCGGCGTATTACCCATAGAATCTCTATGCGTCCTTCGGTTGTCAAACGGATGCAGATTATTGGTGCCTACCGTGATGTCGATTTGGGACAAACCAAGCAGAAGGAACTTGACGCCGTTCAAAAAGAAAAGAACGCCATCCAAGGCATACAGGACGACATCAATGTTGCTGAAGATCGGGACCGCGAAATATATGAGTGCTACTGCGAGTTAGATATTCCGGGCTATGAGCATGAAATTGATGGCGAGCCATCTGGCTTGGAAGTACCTTATCGCGTAACCATTGACGTATCTTCTAAACAAATTCTTAATATTGTTAGGAATTATGATGAAGAAGATCAAGAATTGCCTGAAGCTAATACTCATTTTGTTAAATACGATTTTGTGCCGGGCCTTAAATTCTATGGCATGGGCTTGCTTCACATTTTAGGCAATACAACCAACGGCTTAACGGCAGTTTGGCGTGAATTGCTTGACGCAGGTATGTATTCTAACTTCCCCGGCTTTTTGTATGCCAAGACATCTGGCCGTCAGAACAGCAATATCTTCCGTGTTCCTCCCGGTGGGGGGGCACAAATTGATACGGCAGGCATGCCCATCCAACAAGCAGTCATGCCATTGCCTTATAAAGAACCATCTGGCGCATTAGCCGCATTTGCTGAGACAATTAGCCAATATGGACAGCGGTTAGGCGGCACCGCAGAGATGCAAGTAGGCGAAGGCAAGGCAGATGCGCCTGTTGGAACCATGTTAGCTATGATTGAGCAAGCACAAAAGCTGCTTAATAGCGTTCACAAGCGCATGCATGCAGCTCAAGCAGACGAATTTCAATTGTTAGCTCAATGCTTTAGGGAGCATCCCGAATCATTTTGGCAAAGAAATAAACGTCCTGCCAATAAATGGAGTGAGAAAACATTTCTAGACGCATTGGATAATTATGAATTAGTTCCTCAGGCAGACCCTAACACGGCAAGCCATATTCAGCGCGTTATGAAGGTAACTGCACTGGTTCAAATGGCTCAAACAGCTCCGACATTGTACAATTTGGATGCGGTTAACCGTGAAGCACTGCTTACATTGGGTTGGAGCAACGCTAATTCGCTGTTGCGCGACCCGGTAAACAACCCACAACCGCCAGATCCGCAGGCTCAAGCTGCGCAAATGGCTGGTCAGGCTGCGATGATTACTGCGCAATCTAAAATGATGGAAGCGCAGACTAAAGTTGCCGAAACCCAAAAGAAAATGGGCGGTGGGCAAGGTATGTCGCCTGAAGAACAGGTTAAGATGGCTGAAATACAACAGAAAAACATTGATGCACAGCTTGATGCGACCAATCGCAAGCGGGATCGCGAAAGCCGTGAACGTCTTGCTGCGGTTAAATTAGCTGAAGAAATGGCTGCAAACCCCGCTGGCTTGGGAATTGTGCGGCAAATACTTGATCCGGGCATGCTTCAACGCCTTGAAGGCAATGAACAGCCTATGACACCCACCCCTGGCGGCGTTATACAATAGGTGAAGCATGGCTAATTATGATGACCCTATTGAATTGCCGCATTCATTAAAAGAATTGCAAAATTGGGCTAAAACTCATCCTACACCCAAGCCTATGGTAAGGGCATCAGACGATCCAACGTCTATCCTATACAATGAACGGAAGATTGATATGCCCCAGTCATTACAAGAATTGCAAGAATGGAGCCGCACCCATCGCGCTTCTGGCGGGGCGGCTGACGACATTGAACATGCATTACGATTAGCTAAAACAACTATAAAGAAAAAGAAACGCAAGCATTACGAAGAGGGTGGATCGGATCACGAAAGCGAAACACACGAAACGGAAACCCATTATAACGAATTGCGTGATAGTGACAGCAGCGACAGCAGAGATGCAACTGAACGTGACTTTGCAAATGATAGGGCCGCACAAGAAGCCGCACAGCGTGATTCGGATATGGACAAAGAATCTCAACAACGCAGCGATGACGTAGCTAAGGCAATATCAGATGCTCAAATGAACCGCGGATTGCCGGAAGGGACGGCAACGGCGGATGTTAGCCGTTTTGCATTTGGCCGAGACATTAATACAGGTGACGCGGCGGGTCTTGGCGTAACTGACGTTAAAGCACCGCAAGATATTAGAGAATATACGCAACAGCGGCTTGAACACCCTTACGAAGGCACTGTAATGAGTGCTACGCAAGATCCAAGCACAGCTTTTGGCATGTCCTATCCCCAATTGGTTGGGAAACAGTTGACGCCGGAAGGTGCAAAAGCATTTTTGGGTAATTTGGGATATGAAAGCACTTACAAAGGTGAAGCATTTAATCCGCAAGCTGTAAGCGGCAGTGGCTATGGGTTAGCTCAATGGACTGGTCCTAGAGCTAAAGAATTTTTTGCCGCGATGAACCCAGAAGGCCCAGCCCCTGTAACAAAAAAAGACAAAATAGCTGCATTAGCTAACACAACAGCGCAACAACAACTTGGTTATGCGTTAAAAGAAGCTTTAGGCGGCGGTTATGCTCCAACAGCTAGAGCATTAACCACACCGGGTAGTGTAGCAGATAAAATAGAAACAATTACACGCAATTATGAAGGGGCAGGCATTCCTGCTACGGAAAAACGGCTTGCGTTAGCTAATCTGATTGGCAAGGATCGAGGGCTTGGGCAATTTGCATCTAGCGGATTTGCGCCTAATACCGCCCAACCAACGGCATACGCCAGTAACGTCCCTACCCCAATAGCAAGACCCGCAGATTTAAATGACCAAATGGCCAAAGCCGACATTGTGAAAGCAATAATTGGCGGCACAAAGCAAGGGAGCGACCCTCGATACTCATTTACGGGCAGCACTGAGGATCCAGATGTGATTAGACAACAGCGACTGGCAATGAATTTGCCTCCGTATGCACACGGCGGATCCGTTGCAGATGACCATGTCAAGCATGCTTTGCGGCTTGCCCAATCTATGGGCCGCGGCAATGATTCTATTCTAGCTCACATTAATCCTAAAGAAGCTGCACTTCTTAAAGCGCATGGCGGATCTGGCAAAACCAACCCTTATACGGGATTAATGGAGTTTGATGATACCGATACCAAAGATACTAGCACCAGTGATAACACTGGCGGAATTGGTGGCTTTTTAGAAAAAATATTTGGCCCAACGCCTACAAATGAAGCACAAAGATTAAGTTATTTGCCAATCAACCCTAGCAATCCCGGTTTAGGGAATAGCACCTCTGATACTGGCGGCGCATCGGATTATTCTGGTAAAACAGCAAATGATTTAAAAACAGTTTTAGGTTTTAATGAACAAAAAGGCCCATTTGATCGCAGTGGCCACGACGCAGACATGCAAGCAAGAATGGCGGCGGATGCAGCGGCATCAACGGCGGCAGGAGCATCTGCTGATACAACGCCAAAATATGATATTAAGCCTAATTTAGCGGTATACAAACCACCATCCGATACAGGGACGGCGGCGGGTTCGGCATCGACATATTATGATCCGTTGGGGGCGACGACCTTTACACCCGCTACGTATCCCGGCTCCACAACCTCTCCTGTGGTGGGGAAAGCATATGTTGATCCTACACTAAACAACATTTACCAAACTAATTTTGGCCGTGATTACAATCCAACAAGTGACCAGTATTGGGGCAATCAACTTTCACTTGGTAATGAATCGTTTGGTAACAAAGCCAAGCTAATCCAAGACATTACAGGCGGCGCACAAGGAGCGGACCTTGACTATTACAATAAAAATACAGTTAATCCTGCATTAAGCAATATTTACCAAACCAACTTTGGCCGCGCCTATGACCCTACCAAGGATCAATATTGGGGTGGCCAACTTTCACTTGGTAATGAGTCATTGGGCAATAAAACCAAGTTAGCTCAAGACATTATAAGTGGCGCACAAGGGGCCGATTTAAATTACTATAATACTAATGTATTAAAGCAGCCTGCGCCAACTCCGGTAGCGCGTGGCGGAGTGCCAAGTCAGCATCACGGGCATAACGATGCTGTGGCCAATGCTTTAAGACTGCTTTTGGGGAAGTAAATGCCTGTTGTCGAAGCGGGTAAAATAAGGTAATGTTTGGTCAAAATAGCTGCGTCGTTGCAGTATTGGAGCAAGTCAATGCGTGAATATCGTAAAGCCGCAGGTGAAGCCGCAGAGCGCCGTCTGAAGAATATTCAGAGCGGAGAACCACATACCAAGGTGGATTCTTCGTCATGGTCGCCACCTGACATGCTTGAAGCCGATAAGCAAAACGGCATGCGTCCAGTTAGCAAGCGCCAGTATAAATCTGGTGGCAAGGTTTTGGGTGCCCACACTAAAAAGCGCGCTGACCGCAAAGCCCGTAAAGAGGGTGGCCGCGCAATGTCGGTAGATGGGTTTCTTAACCGCGATGACAAAATGGCTAACGATGAACGCGCTGGCGTTAAGAAAATTGGTGGCATGAAACGCGGCGGTGGGGCTAAACACAAAGAAACAAACCGTGAACATAAGGCAATGGGTGGGATCCCTAACGTATCCAATATGCCAACAGTTATGCCACGTCGTTCTGTTCGTCCCGGCGCAGCAATTGTGCCTAGCAATGTTTTGAATAAGCCACGCGCAGGTATTTCTCCAATGGCTGCTAAAAAAGGTGGCCGCATTCATAAGCAGGTAGCTGGTGGAATATCGGAAGACGATATCGCAAAGTTGATTCGCGCCGATGAAATTATGAATGCTCAGAAGGGCCGTGGTTTACCAACGCCTCCTGCTCCAATGCCGATACCTCGTCCAGCGGATAAATATACTGGACCAAAACCAACTGGAAATCCCGGCCCCGGCCAGAAGCGCGGCGGTAAAGTGCGCGCACACCATGCCAAGGGCGGCGCTGCGCATTCCGATGAAGCGCAAGACAAGAAGTTAATGCACAAAATCCTCAAGCCAAAGGCATTTAAGGCTGATGGCGGAGCAATGCATCACAAGGATTGCTCATGCAAGATGTGCATGGGTGGCCGCACAGGCAAAGCAGACGGCGGCGCTACTGAAGCGCAGCGCGTTGGGGCAGCTTCTTCAAAATTTTATAAAGAAGGTAATAAGCCTGCTGTTCAATCAACAAAATCATCAGATTTTAACGCAATGCGTAACGCTGACCGTAATTTAACCACTGCTTTAGAACAGCAAGGTTATAAAAAAGGTGGTCGTACTAAACATGCATCTGGCGGCGAAGCTGGTCGTGGCTTGTATGTACGTCAGGGCTATCCTCATGAAGTTCCCGGCGTTGATGGTGGCCGTATTGCTCGCAAGCATGGCGGTTCAGCCAAGGGTAAGGGCAAGACCAATATTAACATCATGATCCACCCACATGGCGCTGAAGGTGCTGCCCCGCAGATGCCTTTAATGCCACCACGTCCAATGCCTCCAATGCCTCCAGCACCTCCAGCAGGTGGTATGCCTCCTGCTCCGGTGCCTCCAATGGGCGCTCCAATGGGTGGCGCACCGTTGCCTCCAATGGGCGCAGCTCGCCCCGGCATGCCTCCAATTGGTCGCAAGCACGGCGGGAACATCCCAGTAGGCATGAAGACCACGCACATTATTGACAATGCTGCTGGTGGGGGATTGGGCCGTCTTGAGAAGATTAAAGCTTACGGTTTAGATTAAACTGTTTAGGTTTTAAATCTACCATAGGAATAGATACCATGCGGTGTGTATATATACCGCATGGTACAAACATATAGCAGCCTCTTAGAGTATGAAATTGGACGCCTCATTGACGAGGCGATTTCCGATGAGCTTGCTATTCTTGCCAATGGCAACGTCGAAGACATCAAAGATTACAAATTTAGAGTGGGCATAATTCGTGGCTTTCAAAGGGCCAAAGAACTTATGCTTGAAGCTGACCATAATATCAAAACAGGTGAAAGAGGATAACATGCCGTATACACGGATGCACCATGACGTAGACCCTAAGGAATCTATTCTTAAAGAATTAGGGGATATTTCTGGGATAGAAGTATTTAATACTCATGTTTTAATTGCAACATATGTCCGCCCCAACAAGACAAAAAGCGGCATTCACTTAACCGATAAGTATGTTGAAGAAGACAAATATCAGGGAAAAGTGGGTCTTGTAGTTAAAAAAGGACCGTTAGCATTTGTTGACGAAGAGCAAGATTGGTTCAAAGGCGTTGAAGTTAACGTCAATGACTGGGTTTTCTATCGCCCATCTGATGGCTGGTCGATGAATGTGCATGGCATCCAGTGCCGTGTGTTGCGTGACATAGACATTCGTGGCCGCGTCCCGGCTCCTGATGCTGTTTGGTAAGGAATAGTTTCACATGGAACAAGTAGAAGACGTAGTTCTTGAGGATACCCCAGAAGTAATTGTTGAAGAGAACAAAACAGAAACAAAAATTGCCGCTAACGATTCGCAAACGCCAGAAGATGGTATTGCTGAATTAAAAGAACGGTTAGAAACGGAAAAGCGGCTACGGTTAGAAGCTGAAGCACGCGCCCATCAAGCACAAAATACCGCTACAAAGGCAACGGCAGAGGTACAGGACAGCAATCTGCACCTTATTAATAGCGCAATTGACAAGATCAAACGCGAATCTGAGTATATGAAGGCACATTTTAAGCAAGCAATGACTGCTGGCGATTATGATGCTGCCGCTCAAGTGCAAGAAAACATGTCTCTTAATGCAGCTAAGCTATTACAGCTGCAAAATGGTAAATCTTCGCTTGAAGAAAGACTTAAAAATCCACCGCCAGTTGCTCCTCAAACTAACGACCCTGTTGAGCGAGTAGCTTCGCAGCTATCACCGCGTTCAGCGGCATGGGTTCGCGCTCATCCACAGTGTGTCACTGACCAACGGTTATATCAAAAAATGGTTGGGGCGCATAATATTGCGATGGCGGATGGCTATCAGGTTGATTCTGATGACTATTTTGGCTTTATTGAGCAGCAAATGGGCTTTAGAAAAGCCCCATTACCCGTCGATGATGGCGAGGATGTTGCTTTGTCTGTCGCAGCGGCACCTACGCAGAAAAGAACATCACTTCCTGCGGCCCCAACTACCCGCACAGCATCTGGAACGCCAAGCAAATCACAAGTTGTCAGGTTAAGCGCCGAAATGCGTGACATGGCTTCAATGATGGGCATGACACCAGAAGATTACGCTAAAAATATGGTCGCGCTTCGCAAAGAAGGCAAACTTAATTGATAGGAGAGCCAAATGGCTGACAATGAACCAAAGCTAACCAAGCTTACGTCTAAAAAAGCACCGTCTGATATTCGCCCCGCAGTTCATGCGGATATCAGAGAAGAAAGCCCAGCACAACGCGCCGCTAAGCGTGTTGCAGAAATTCGCGCCCATCGGCAGGGTTTGGATTTGGAAAATACGGACCAATATTTTATTGATCCTCGGATTGTTCCAGAAGGATGGTCATATGAATGGAAGCGAAAATCCATTTATAATCAAGAAGATCCGTCCTACCAGATTAAATTAGCTGACGGCGGCTGGACACCTGTTCCGCCCAATCGGGATGCCCGTCATAAAGCATTAATGCCAACGGGGAATTACAATACAATTGAACGCGATGGCATGATTTTGATGGAGCGACCAAAAGAGTTGACAGATGAAGCAAAAGCTATAGAATTGCGTCGTGCTAGGAATCAAGTGCGTGCAAAAGAGCAGCAACTTAGCACAACGCCTGATGGAACTCTTTCACGCGACGATGCTCGTGTAAGACCACAGGTGAAGAAATCTTACGAAGCGATGCCTATTCCACAGGAATAAGGACGGCTTCTAACCTGCCCTGTGGGAGGCGGGTTATCTTGTCGGGGTTGGCAGTGCTTGGCGCATAGCAACCTCATCACTCAGGAAAAATTGCTATGGCTAATACGCAAGCGTATTTTGGCTTTACGCAGTATCAGGGTGGTGCGGGTGGCGCTCCTACGTTTGCCCAATCTGCTCGTCGTATTGCGTCAAGCAACAGCACTGCTATCTACACTGGCGACCCAGTAATGCCAGTTGTTAGCACGGCTAATGGTTACATTACTCAGGCAGCTCCCGGCACGACTACCCTTGCAGGTATTTTCGTTGGTTGCCGTTATCTTAACACGTCTCTTGGCCGTGTTGTTTGGTCCAATTATTGGCCCGGCTCCGGTGCAACGGGTGACGTTGAGGCTTATGTCATTGACGATCCAAACTCACGTTTCATCGTCCAGACCAGCACGACAGCTTTCCCAATGACGGGTACGGCGTCAACCATGACATCTGGTGTCATCGGTCAGTATGCTCAGTTTTCCATTGGTACGGGAAACACGTCAAGTGGTCGCTCAGGTGCGTATCTCTCGTCAGTCGGTACGACTGTTACCTTCCCATTCACCATTGTGGACTACCAAATTGGTTTCCAAAACGGTGGCGACCCAACCAGCCAGTACTGCAACGTGATCGTTGGCTTCAACAACGAAATCTTCCGCAGCAACGGCGCTGGCCCAACTGGCATCAGCTAAGGAGTAAGGTGTTATGGCTGTTAATCTAAGTCAGATCAGAGACCTTCTCCTCCCCGGCCTCCGTGGCGTTGAAGGCAAGTACGAAATGATCTCGTCGCAGTACGACAAGATCTTCACGAAGCACGAATCAAAGATGGCTCTGGAACGCACTGCTGAAATGCGTTACCTCGGCCTTGCACAGCTCAAGACCGAAGGTGGTCAGACGGCTTTTGATTCGAATGCTGGTGAGCGTTTCGTTTGGAACCAAGAGCATACTGAAATTGCTCTGGGTTACGCGATTACCCGTAAGGCAATCGACGATAACCTCTACAAGACCCAGTTCATGCCTTCTAACCTTGGCTTGGTGGAATCATTCCAGCAGACTAAGGAAATTTATGGCGCGAACATTCTTAATACGGCACAGACGTACAACGCAGCAGTTGGCGGTGACGGTGTAGCACTTTGCTCCACGGCGCATCCAATTGACGGTGGTACGGTTGCTAATACGCCTACAACTCAGGTTGATTTGAACGAAGCTACGCTACTGAATGCAATGATTGCAATCCGTGCTAACTTCAAAGATCAGGCTGGCTTGAAGATCTTTGCCCGTGGCCGCAAGCTCATCGTTCCTCCGCAGTTGGAACCAGTTGCAATCCGTCTTACGAAGACTGAATTGCGTCCCGGTACTGCAGATAACGACGTCAACGCGATCATGATGACGGCAGGCGGACTCAGCGAAGGCTACATGGTCAACGACTTCTTGACCTCGACCTACGCTTGGTTCCTCCTCACCAACATCGATGGCTTGGCGTATATGGAGCGCATTAAGTTTGAAACAGACATGCAAGTTGATTTTGTCACTGACAACTTGCTTGTTAAGGGCTATGAGCGTTACTCGTTTGGTTACTACAACTGGCGTGCAATCTACGGCTCGTTCCCAACCTCGTAAGGAGAAGGCAACATGGCTAATACAGCATTCTCCGGTCCAGTGATTGTGTTTGGGCAAAACCCAACGCAGCCAGCGGATTACAATCCAGACATCGGTGGTTCGTCCCTGTTTTATGCAGGGACGGGCATTCTTGATCCACGCACACCATTCACATTCTTCCCCGGCGAATCACAGTCGGCGGTTGATTTTGGTTGGTTGGGCGTAGATAACATTACTACATTGAGCGCGGTGCCTTATACGGCGGCTTCGGCAGCAATTGTTGCTTCGGCTAACCCTACAAGTACTACTCTTGCTTTAGTGACAACTAGCTCCTCAACGACGGGTGTGTATTATAACAATACAAACTTTGTTCGTTCAGATACTGGCGTGGCTGATACGGTTCTGGCACTTGATGCTTATGCATCTGTTACAGGCTCATTCAGCAATGGTGTACTGACAATAACGGCCTCGTCTAACCAGATGCCAATTGGTCCGGGCATGGTTGTTATTTCTACTTCGGGCACGGTATCTCAGGGTACCGCGCTTGGTACTCAAGTTGTTGCTCAGCTTACGACAACGGGGACTTATTCCACGGTGTCGCAAGGGACTACGGGCACATATCAGACTAACGGCAATTTGACTGCAACTTCTGGAACAGTAGTTCTTGCTTACCAGAACGTGCAGCAGTGCGCCGTGCCAAACAATGCTCAGACGCCGAGCCAAGGCAATTGGAGTCCACAAGCTCTTCTTGGTCGTGCAGTGAGTGTTACGGCAGCATCAGGTGCTACATATACTACCGCAAGCGTTAATGGTTATGATGTCTACGGATATCCAATGACCGAAAATATTACGATTACGGCAGCTAGCACGGTCAATGGCAAGAAGGCATTTAAGTATATCAAGTCTGTGGTACTTTCGGGTGGCACGGCTGATACAACTCATGCTTATTCTGTTGGTACGGCTGATGTGTTTGGTCTTCCAATGCGTTCAGATACGTTTGGTGATATCATAGTAAACAATGCTTCGTCGCTAGTTGCTACGACATTGATTACTGCGGCAACAAACTATCTTCCTGCTGACCGCACCACTCCATCGGCTACAACGGCAGATGTTCGTGGAACCTTTGCTGCAACTTCAAGCAGCGGAGCCAATAAACTGATTGTCCGTCAGTCCCCTCAAGCCTATATGGTTCCGTACACCACGGGCCTATTTGGCTTAACCCAGTACTACAACTTCTAAGGAACTAGGCCATGAAGGCACATAAGGGTAAGTCTGACCAAGACGGCACACACGGCGAAGTTTATGCTGATGCTGCCGTTCATGATGCATACGCTGGTGGCAATTCGCCAACGGCGCATGAAGCGGAAGAACGTAAGCACGGTGGCCGCACCAAGCGCAAGCATGGTGGCAAGGTCCATCACCTCAACATGATGCACAAAGAGCATCATCACGAGCATCCAAAGGCTGAACATCGCGCAAAGCGTAAGCGCGGTGGTCATGTTCATGCGGAACACGCAATGCACGGCGAACATACCAAGCATCGTGCAGACCGCAAGGCGCGTAAAGCTGGTGGTGAAGTTGGCGCAAATATGCACCCACTTTCCACGGCAAATCGCGGCATGGAGCCGAAAGGCCACAAGTCCTACGAGCCTGAACACGATTAATGTTGGCGAGGGGGTGTAACAGCCCCCTCACTTTCTCATGGGTGCAGTATGACCGCAGCGTGGACACGTTCTGAAGGCAAATCACCGTCTGGCGGGTTAAACGCCAAAGGGCGCGCTTCTGCTCGTGCAGAAGGCCATAATCTTAAAGCGCCAACGAAGGATAAAGAAAATCCTCGTCATGATAATTTTTGCTCCCGGATGACCGGGATGAAGCGGAAAATGACTGGATCGGCAAAAGCTGCTGACCCAGATAGCCGCATTAATAAATCACTGCGTAAGTGGGGCTGCTAATGTCTGATAAAGCATTTTGGGAAACTAAGTTACCCAAAGATCATCATACAAAGCATTTGACGCACAAAGAGCAGCAAAGTGCTAAAGCTAGAGCAAGGGCTGCTGGTCGGCCATACCCCAACTTGGTAGATAACGCTGCTGTAGCGCGGAAGAAGGGTAAATAAATGCGTCCTGTAATTGTCAACTGCGGTCCTTATGCTGCACCTAGTGCCACCAATATACGCACTGCTACCTCCATTGCGGCGGCTGGTGCGGTTACTCTTAATGGCTCCTTAGTTTCTGGTGGCGTAGCTACGTTAGACCAGCCTCGCCGCGTTCTGTTTACGTCTTCGGGTAACGATAGCGGCATCACGTTCACGGTAAATGGCACGGATTGGAACAATTCGCCTGTAAGTGAAGTGGTTACTGGGGCTAACGCTACAACCGTATATACTGTTTATGATTTTAAGACGGTCACATCAATTACTGCATCGGGTGCGTCAGCGGGAACGGTAAGCATTGGCACAAATGGTGTTGCTTCAAGCCGCCCTGTATTTATTGATACCTACGCAGATAGCAGCATTTATATTCAAACAGATACTGGCGGATCTTCGGCTATTACCTATACAATTCAACTTTCCGGCGATAATCCCAACAATGCACAAATTGGCATTGGAACGGATACTTATGTAAATGCACGTTGGATTAATTCTGGAACGGCAGCTTTGGTAAATGCTACAAGTTCACAAAACGCCAACCAAGCCGGTGTGCCAATTATGATGCGGTGTTTAATTTCAAATGCTGGGTCTAACACTTCAGCATCAGTTCATGTCAACTTTAACCAATCTGGTATGGTTTCCTATTAATTAAAGTTAGGTTGTTATGACCACCAGCGGCACATATTCTTTTAACCCTTCGCTTGGTGAGTTAACGCTATATGCGTTTAATTTAGCTGGGGTTAGAAACACAGCTATTGCGCAAGAGCATTTGTCTTCTGCGCGCATGGCGACCAATCTTATGTTATCGCGTTGGGCCAACCAAGGCGTTAATCTTTGGGAAGTAGAGCTTGTAACTGTTAATTTAGTAACAGGAACATCTACGTATAGCGTTGATCCTAATGTAGTTATGGTATTGGACACATACGTAACCACGCCTAATAGTGGCGCAAATATAGATAGAATCATTCTGCCTGTAAGCCGCACAGAATATGCTTCGTATCCTAACAAAACGCAGCAGGGATTCCCTACAATCTATTGGTTTGACCGACTAATTAGCCCAACCATTACGGTTTGGCCTGTTCCTAATACGTCAAACGGCCCAACAACTTTGTCGTATTACGCAGTTACACAAATACAGGACAGTAACCTAACCAATGGCCAAACAGTAGATATTCCGTATCGTTGGTATGAAGCCTTTGCTAATGGGTTGGCTTATCGTCTGGCAAGGATTTGGAATCCGCCATTAGTCCAAATGCTTAAGATGGAAGCCGACGAATCATATGCAATTGCCGCGCAACAAGATACTGAGTATGTATCTATGTATGTATCACCGCAGGTTTCTGGCTATTGGCGCAATTAAGGAGGCGTAAATGGGATATGCCTCTAAAGTTGGCCGCGCTAGAGTAAGCTCTAAGAACCCACAAGCCTTAGGTGTCTGCGACAGGTGCGGATTTTTGTACAACCATTCTGATTTAGCTTGGCAGTTTGATTGGGGTGGCGCATCGCTTATTAACAAGCGTATTCTCGTATGCCGTCCTTGCAATGATATTCCACAAAATCAGTTGCGTGCTATTGTTCTTCCGGCAGATCCAATTCCGGTCATGAACCCTCGTGTTGAGTTTTGGACATCTACACAAGTAGATCAGCTTGCTGAGTCTGGTACCAATACGATAGATGCCACAACTGGTCTGCCTGTGCAGAACCCTGTTTATATTAATACCCAAGATGGGCAGTATGTTGCGCCGCAAGAAACGGGCAATCCCGTTGGCTTAGAGCAATATGCTATATCTCCGCTATTTCAAAATACTGCTTATGCGGTGACGTTGCCAATTGTGTCTATGCAAGCTAATGGGACAACCATCATTACGGTTACAACATCGTCAGCGCATAATTTGATAGTAAACAGCCAAGTATCTATTGAAGGAACCACCAAAGGCGCAAAAACGGATGGTTTTTATAGCGTCACAGCAGTTGGCTCAGCTACGCAATTTCAGTACACGGTTGCTCAAAATGTAGCTTCTGGTAGTATATTGGGGTCTACAACGCTTGTAAAAACTGCTAATGTGGGCTTGCCATATGAACTTACTCAGATTCCACAGACTGGGCCGTTAGCATGAGTACGACCACCATACCAAATTTACCAGCGGCCATTTCTTTAACTGGATCTGAGCAATTAATGCTCATTCAGAATGGCTCTACTTATCGCGCCACATCTCAGCAGATTGCTAATCTCAATGCCAATAATGGCACGGTAACATCTATTACGGCACAAGCACCGCTTTCTGGCGGAACCATTACAACGACAGGCACTATTGGCCTTAACAATAATGGCGTTACCAATACATATCTTGCCCAGATGAATGGCAATACGCTTAAGGGCAATAATACGTCGGGTTCTGCCCAGCCAGTAGATTTGACGGTTAGCCAAACAATGACGATGCTAGGTGCAGCACCGCTTGCGTCGCCTGCATTTACGGGTACGCCTACGGCTCCAACGGCAGGTTCTTCCGACAACAGCACACAGATTGCCACAACAGCATTTGTTAAAGCACAGGCTTACGGCACTGGTACGGTTACATCAGTGACAGCTGGTAGCGGTTTATCTGGAGGTACGATAACCACTACTGGCACTATTTCATTGCCTACCACGGGTGTGACGGCGGGAACGTATGGCTCCACATCATCCGCCCCCACGATTACGGTGGATAGTTATGGTCGCATCACGGCAGCATCCAGTTCTACAATTACACCTGCAACAATCGGCGCGGCGGCATCTTCTATTACGATTACTGCTGGTTCTGGTCTTTCTGGTGGCGGCGATTTAACCGCAAATCGAACCATAGCATTAGCATCGCAGGCTGCGTTTACCATTTTGTCTAATAATTCATCCGCATCGGCTGTTCCAACGGCTGTATCGCTGTCTGCTATTTTGGATAGCAATATTGGTAGCACGCAAGGTGAAATGCTTTTCCGTGGTTCTGGTGGTTGGGTTGGTTTATCGCCGGGTACATCAGGCCAATTATTGCAAACCAAAGGTGCAGGCGCTGATCCATCATGGACCACTATTTCTGGCGTGGGTACTGTAACAAGTGTTAACGGATCAGGCGGCACGACAGGATTAACGGTTACAGGCGGTCCTATTACATCGTCAGGTACATTAACGTTGGGTGGAACGCTCAACATCGCCAATGGCGGCACAGGGCAGACAACGGCTTCTGCGGCATTTAATGCGCTGTCTCCTATCACTTCAACTGGTGATCTTATTATTGGTAACGGCACCAATAGTGCTACGCGCCTTGCCATAGGAACTAGCGGGTATGTGCTAACGTCTAACGGCACAACTGCATCGTGGGCAGCATCTTCTGGCGGGGTTTCTTCATTCTCCGCAGGCACAACGGGATTCACGCCCAATACCGCAACCACAGGTGCAATTGTTCTTAGTGGTATTCTTTCTTCTGCTAACGGTGGAACAGGCGTTAATAATAGCACAAATACATTAACTTTGGCGGGAAATGTGACCCATGCGGGGGCATTTACGCAGACTTTT
>Ga0114962_10000219_pt1 | contig 49449 bp, 46 predicted proteins | sample C_130820_MF_Meta_FD_87017 | JGI IMG/M metagenome (GOLD analysis project Ga0114962, IMG submission 87017) | Freshwater microbial communities from Lake Croche, Canada to study carbon cycling - C_130820_MF_MetaG | ecosystem: Environmental > Aquatic > Freshwater > Lake | place: Lake Croche, Canada... | reverse complement strand
TCTTCGTTTGGCGGCCATAGCGTCTTGGCACCACCCCTTCCCTTCCCGAACAGGACCGTGAAACGAGACAGCGCCGATGATAGTGTGGTTCTCCCATGCGAAAGTAGGTCACCGCCAAACTCCCAACGTAGAACAGAGTGAACACATAGGCACTCTGAGCAAGCAGTACCGGTAGAATACCTACTTCAGTCTAGGCTCATTTCACAACGTGAAGTGATGCCATAACTAAAGTAGGTCACCGCCAAACTCCTTACAAAGTAAAAAACCCCATTGCACATTAAAACTGCGTTGGGGTTTTTTACTTTGTAAGGCTAAAACATCTGAACAGAATCGTACTTCTTTTTTTAAGCCAGTGGTTTCTGGTAAACCAAAGCTTCATCAAACCGCTTGGTTACAAATCCACTATCTATCCTTGAAAGAGATTCAGAGTGACCTAAACACAAAAAACCACCCGGTTTTAAAGCGTTAAACAGTTTATGTATCGCTTTTTCACGAGAAGCGTCATCGAAGTAAATCAAAAGATTTCTGCAGAAAATAATATCGAAATCATGAAAGTTTTGAGTTAAATCAGTCTGATGAATATTTGCTGGGCTGAAATGAACGAGAGATTTAATTTCTTTATTGACTTCATACCCCCCATACGGACGTTCAGTAAAATATTTCCGTAATAGGGCCTCTGGGAGTGCTTGAAGTGCTGACTTTGCATATTGACCTTGTCGAGCTACTTCTAAGATGCGTTCATCTAAATCTGAACCTGTAATCTCAACGCCATATCTGGATAAATCACGCCAGAATTCCTTCAAATAAATGGCTATTGAATAGGGCTCATCCCCAGAGCTACTTGGAATTGACCAAATTCGAATTGCTTTATCAGCAGCACGGGTTTTTACATATTCAGGCAGCAAGGAATGAACTAAACACTCAAACTGATATTTTTCACGAAAAAAATAAGTTTGTTTAACCGTCATTAAATGTACGAGCTCGTTTAATTCCTTATTGAGCGGATCTAACTTAAGTCCGTGCAGGTAAGCGCTAACAGAGCTCACTCCAGTGACCTTCATCCTTGCAATTAATCGTTTATCTACGTAGTACCTCTGAGCAATAGAATATTGAATACCGCTCACCTGATAAAAGAAAGACCTGAACAACTGAAAGTCTTCTTCTGATAGGTTAATGGATGTAGGAATAGCTTTTGAAAGAGTGTTTGGCGATGTATCAGTCGATGTCACTTAATTCAATCCGCTTGGGCTGCGAATAAGCCAACGTGTAAGCTGATCAGCAATTTCATCTGATGAGGCGACTACTGTAGCCCCACCCCGTCGAATCAGTTCTCGAGGCATTCCAAAAACAACGCAACTTTTTTCCGACTCTGCGATGGTGCGTCCGCCTGCTTTATTTAACTCATACATCTCTTGAGCACCATCGTTGCCCATTCCAGTCAACATGACGCCAATTATTTGGTTGGGATTAAATAGTTTCATGGCGCTTTTAACCATGATTGAAACGGATGGATGCCAATAAAAACCAGAATCTTCATCAACCGCTTTCATGCAGATACGCCCATTGTGTTTAAGAAGTATGGCGTCGGAGCTACCGTGAGCAATATAAATATTGCCAGGCGTCAGAGGAGTGGCCTCAACCACTTCTTGAACTTTTAGCATGCAATAGCCATCAACGCGATTGGCAAATGCTTCTGTAAATTTTTTGGGCATATGTTGAATTACAACAACGGGCCATGGAAAATCGATCGGTAAGCTTGGTAATAGTTTCTCTAAGAGTCTCGGCCCGCCGGTAGATACCCCAATCACAACAACGCCTGGTGGATTTCCGCTGAATGGTGAAGCTGGGACTTGGGCTTTTGGTGTGCCTGCTATGAATGCAGAAGTGCTGGATAAGGCAGAACCTGAACGTAAATGTGAATTTGGGACTGAAACATGAGAGGGTTTTGCTAAGGTGCGAGATGTTAATGATCCTGAACCTTGGGTGGGCCGTGTTTGTCCTGACTCAAATTCCCCTAATCGGGATCGACTCATGACAGCGATCTGAACTTTTCGTTTAACCTCTTCAGAAAAGGCCCCTGGGGTAAGGGCTCCCATCCCTGTGGGTTTAGTAACACAGTCCAAAGCGCCCATTGCCAAAGCCTCCAAAGAGGTCGAGGCATCTCTGCTTGTTAATGAACTTAACATAATGACTGGGGTAGGGCGCTCTGCCATGATTCTGGCAAGGGCTTCTAAACCATCCATTTCAGGCATATTCACATCAAGGGTAATCGCATCAGGTTTAAAGCGATGCAAATGCTCGATGGCTTCCTTTCCTGTTCGCGCAAACTCCAAAACATAACTGGAATCGCCAATAAAAATATCCTTGACAAATTTCCTAATCAGGGCGGAATCATCAACTACCAAAAGTTTAGGCATGGGACGTCATACTCAATCAATCTTGGGCCAGCAATTGTGGAAAAACACTAAGTACAACAGAACCTGAACCCATTGAGCAAACACTTTAATATTGAACAACTGAAAGCCCTAGAGTATTTGAGCTTAAGGAAGAACCAGAATGTATAATAGAAAAGATTAAATTTAAGAGTGTAATTGAATGATTTTGGTAACAGGTGGGGCAGGCTTTATCGGTTCTAACTTTGTGTTGGACTGGCTTGCTACTCATGATGAGCCTCTCGTTAACCTCGATAAATTAACTTACGCAGGTAATTTAGCGAGTTTATCTTCTTTGGCGAAAGATTCTCGTCATATTTTTGTTCAAGGAGATATTGCTGATGGAGCATTGATTGCCTCTTTGTTAGAAAAACACCAACCTCGGGCGATCGTTCATTTTGCAGCAGAGTCTCATGTAGATCGGTCTATTCACGGCCCAGAGGCTTTTTTGCAGACCAATATTATTGGTACGTTTCAACTCTTACAGTCTGCAAGACATTTTTTCGCAGGATTATCAGGCGATGCAGCAGCACAATTCCGTTTCTTGCATGTTTCGACCGATGAAGTCTATGGTTCGTTGGCTCCAGATGCCCCTGCCTTCACCGAACATCATCCCTATGAGCCTAACAGTCCCTATTCAGCAAGTAAGGCAGCTTCAGATCACCTCGTTCGAGCGTGGCATCACACCTATGGACTTCCTGTTTTAACAACTAACTGTTCCAATAACTATGGCCCTTTGCAGTTTCCAGAAAAACTTATTCCTTTAATGATTCATCGCGCACTGAAAGGTGAAGATTTGCCTGTGTATGGCGACGGGCAAAACGTAAGGGACTGGTTATATGTTGGAGACCACTGTACAGCGATACGTTGCGTATTAGAAAAAGGAAACTTAGGCGAAACCTACAATATTGGAGGGCGCGCAGAGATGAAAAACCTCGATGTGGTTCATACCCTCTGTGATCTTTTGGATGAACTGCGACCCAAAACTAAAGGGGTAAGTTATCGAGATCAGATTCGTTTTGTGACTGACCGTCCGGGACATGATCGCCGCTATGCGATAGATAGCACGCGGATTGCTACTGAGCTTGAATGGAAGCCTTCTGAAACCTTTGCGACAGGTCTGAGAAAAACAGTGCAGTGGTATCTTGATCACGAAAATTGGGTAGAAAACGTCACCAGCGGTGCTTACCGTCAATGGACTCAGCTCAATTACAAAGAACGTGAACAGGACAATTTGGTAGAACAAAAATGACACAACGCAAAGGAATCATCCTTGCTGGGGGGAGTGGTACAAGGCTGCACCCAGTAACCCGTGTGGTATCAAAGCAGTTGTTGCCTATTTACGACAAGCCAATGATTTATTATCCCCTGGCAACGTTGATGCTGGCAGGAATTCGAGAAGTTTTGATTATTTCTACACCGCAAGATACCCCACGTTTTGATCAGCTTTTGGGTGATGGTAGTCAATGGGGGATGCAATTTAATTACGTAGTACAACCCTCTCCCGATGGTCTTGCTCAGGCTTTTATTTTGGGGCGCGAGTTTTTAAACGGAGCACCTTCGGCTTTGGTATTAGGTGACAACATTTTCTATGGCCATGATCTTCAGGGCATGGTGAATAAAGCGGATGCCGAGACGAATGGCGCAACAGTATTTGCCTATCACGTTCACGATCCTGAGCGTTACGGTGTGGTGGAGTTTGATGTCACAGGTAAAGCTATTTCTCTTGAAGAAAAGCCGCAACATCCAAAGTCAGATTATGCAGTGACGGGTCTCTATTTTTATGATCACCAAGTCGTCGATATTGCCGCTGACTTGAAGCCCTCTGCGAGAGGTGAATTAGAAATTACCGATGTGAATCGTTGGTACCTAGAGCGCCATCAACTTAAGGTGCAAACTATGGGGCGAGGATATGCTTGGCTTGATACGGGAACGCATGAATCCTTGATCGACGCATCAAATTTTATTCAAACCATAGAACAACGTCAGGGTTTAAAGGTCGCAGCGCCTGAAGAGATTGCGTGGCGCCAAGGGTTTATCAACGATCTGCAACTAGAAAAGTTGGCGCATGGACTAGGAAAGACAGACTATGGTCGTTATTTAAAAAAACTTTTAGATGATGAGGCCAAAGGGAGAACTCATGCAGGTGCATGAAACTGAATTATCAGGGGTACTGATTTTAGAGCCTAAGTGTTTTGGAGATGAACGAGGCTTCTTCTTCGAAAGTTTTAATGCCCGTGTGTTCCAGGAAAAAACGGGAGTATGGGCTAATTTTGTTCAAGATAACCATTCGTTTTCGACAAACGGAATCTTAAGAGGTTTGCATTATCAATTACCTCGACCACAAGGTAAATTGGTTCGAGCTGCAACAGGTTCAGTACTGGATGTAGTGGTTGACATGCGTGCGGGCTCCCCTACGCTGGGTCGATCAATCAGTGTTGAACTTTCAGCCCAAAATCGATTGCAGCTTTGGGTTCCGGCTGGTTTTGCGCATGGCTTTCAGGTGTTGTCAGAAGAAGGTGCAAACTTTATTTATAAAACGACCGAATACTGGGTGCCTCAGAATGAACATTGCATTCGATGGGATGATCCTGATCTAGATATTCAATGGTCAAAACATGCTAACCCAATCGTTGCAGATAAAGATGCGCGCGGAATGTCCTTTCGTGATGCTGTTAAATTCCCTAAAAGCAAAGACTAAATGGGACCAGAGCTTACTGCCATTCTAAATCTTCTAAATCAGCATGAACTCCGAGGCGTGGCGCATTCCAACTGAGTAACTCACTTAAAAAAATACTGTTTTTATGTGAGCTTAATTGAACAGAATGATCCCTTGAACTCAGAAAGTCTCTCAATCCAGCTCGAAGAAGTTTTTCTTCCCCAAAAGGTAAACTTTTTTTGTCAAGAAAAGTAGCGATTCGTCGGTAAAGACGAGGAAGAATAAGCGTGTCATAAGCAAGATGTTGCGCTTCGGATAAAAGAATGCCATCCCGAGTCTGATCTGTTCGCCAAATGCCTCTGTAATTGAACTGCGCTAGTTTTACTGCATTGCGCAGGTCGGCAATGTGTTTGTGCCCTATGTTGCTATGAAAATCAGGATAGGCGGCACCCTCAGCCAGTAGCGAAAAATTAATACTTGATTCTAGTTGATAGGGTTTAGGGGCTGCAGTTGAGGAATGGTATTGAGAACATAGAGACTCATCGGTTTTCCAAACAAAGGCAAGCACGCGCCCGTAGCGGTCAACTCCCTGATGTTCTGCCAGAAGGTAGCCCAGTACTTTATTTGTTGAAGAGTTTACGTTTTGCGGGCTCGCGAAGAGCTGAACTTCGCCATCATCTAAGCTTGCAGTGATGCCAAGAGCTTGATTCAGGCATTCAGTAGCATACTGTCCGTTAATAGGAGGTTGATGTCTAAGATAAACAGGGCTTGAAGGAAAATGAGTCTCAGGCGCATCTAGCCCCAACAATCTAATCCAGACCTCTCCATTTCGGGATCGTCGCACGGGACCCAGCGAGTCTTCCCAATGCTTAGGTGCTAGGATCTGGACCCGCAAAGTATCGCCATCTATAACTGAATGGGAATGGATGGCCATTACAAGGAGAGGCGCCTCTGCGCCAAATTCAAATGAATCCGTGCCGAGCATGGCGTAATTTTGTATGCTTGGTGTGAGCTAAATGTTTTATCCTGCCGATGGAACCCTTTTGGGGCAAGGGAGCACCAAGGGTTATATATCAACTTTGTAAGGAAGGGCACGTGCAGCACTTTGACGTCATTATTGTAGGCAGTGGATTGGCTGGCTTGTCCGCAGCGCTAGAATTATCCAAAAGTCGTAAGGTTGCAGTCGTCACTAAACGTGCGCTCCTTGGCGGAGCAAGCGATTGGGCACAGGGCGGCATCGCTGCAGTGATCAACCCCGAGGACTCCGTGCAGGCTCACGTCGATGATACGATGGTGGCGGGGGGCTTCTTAAACGACCCGCAAGCCGTTGAGTTCGTTGTTGAACGCGCCGCTGAGGCGATTGATTGGCTTGTCGACGCGGGTGTGCCTTTCACAAGAACGCATGATGATCTGGTATCGGAATTACAGTTACATCGAGAGGGTGGGCATAGTCAGGCTAGGATCGTTCATGCTGCTGATGCCACCGGACATGCAATTCAAGAAACTCTGATCCGCCTTGTAAGGGCTCACTCCAACATCACTGTTTTGGAATGGCATACGGCGATTGATTTGATTACGGGGCGCCGATTGGTATCCGCGGGTATTCCCTTGAACAATCATGATGTACGTCGCTGTTTTGGCGTCTATGCACTGGATCAAGAAAAAGATGAGGTGGTAACGCTCTCCGCAGGGCATGTGATTCTGGCAACGGGTGGAGCCGGAAAAGTGTATCTTTATACCACCAACCCGGATACCGCTTCTGGGGATGGAGTGGCGATGGCTTGGCGTGCAGGGTGCCGAGTGGCTAATATGGAATTTGTACAATTTCATCCCACTTGTCTCTTTCATCCCGATGCAAAGTCTTTTCTGATTAGTGAGGCGCTTCGTGGTGAAGGTGGGATTCTGCGTATTCCTGCTGAATCAGGGCAGCCACCTGCATCAGGATATCGTTTTATGCTGGACCATGACGAGCGCGCGGAGTTGGCTCCTCGAGATGTGGTTGCCCGTGCCATTGACTATGAATTGAAACGTCGTGGCTTGGATCATGTTGTGTTGGATATGACCCATAAGCCCAAGGCATTTTTGGAGGCGCATTTCCCCACCATCTATGAGCGTTGTTTGGCTTTAGGGATTGATATGGCGACTACCCCGATCCCTGTTGTACCCGCTGCGCATTACCTTTGTGGAGGCGTTGTCACTGACCTCTCCGGGCGCACAGATCTTCCGCATCTTTATTCCATTGGCGAGACCGCTTACACCGGTTTGCACGGAGCCAATCGATTGGCGTCTAACTCTCTATTGGAGTGCATCGTATTTGGTCATGCTGCTGCCCGAGATGTGTTGCTGCAAGAAGTGGTTGAACCCTCATTTTTGCCACAATGGGACGACAGCAGAGTCACGGACTCTGCAGAACAGGTGGTGATCACGCACAATTGGGATGAGCTGCGTCGGGCAATGTGGAATTATGTTGGGATTGTTAGAACCACTAAACGATTGGAGCGCGCCGCCCATCGAATAGATTTATTAAAACGCGAGATCGATGAGTACTATGCCAATTTCCATGTGAACAATGATCTATTGGAATTACGCAATCTTGTGGTTTGCGCGGATCTCATCGTCAAGAGTGCATTGTTTCGTCACGAGAGTCGCGGTTTGCATTTCTGTCTGGATTTCCCGGATACCGTTCCGCGTGCATTACCTACCGTATTGATGCCTCAAAAGCAGCCAACCCAGTAGTCCGGGTCGTTTTCAAAAGGCTAGGCCGGGCCTATCCCTTGGGTAGCTTTGCTATCCAAAGCCTTGTCAGAGGTTCGGGCTGCTGCAACACCATGTTCTTTAGCAAATGTCAGCATCCGGTCAATGGGTAAACGCGCCCGGTCAGCAATTGCTGGATCAATAAAGATTTCGTTTGAACCCGTGCTGAGCACTTGGCGCACTGCTGCTAATCCATTCATCGCCATCCAAGGACAATGCGCACAACTTTTACAAGTGGCGGAATTGCCAGCTGTGGGTGCCTCAATAAATGTTTTATTGGGGTTTTGCTGGCGCAACTTATGCATCATGCCGTTATCGGTCGCTACGATAAAAGTATGCGCAGACATGTCACGTGCTGCTTTTAAAATTTGTCCCGTGGAACCAACGGCATCAGCAAGGGCAATCACCGATGCAGGCGACTCAGGGTGAACTAATACCTTGGCTTCAGGATGTGACGCCTTAAGGATAGCCAGTTCATCGGCTTTGAACTCATCATGAACAATACAGGACCCCTGCCATAACAACATGTCTGCACCAGTTTCACGTTGAATGTAGTCTCCAAGATGGCGGTCGGGCGCCCATAGTATTTTTTTTCCTAGTTCGGCGAGATGACGAACGATGGGGAGCGCAATGGCTGAAGTCACCATCCAGTCGGCACGCGCTTTTACTGCAGCACTTGTATTGGCATAGACCACTACTTCATGATCTGGGTGTTGGTCGCAAAACTCAGAAAACTCTTCAACGGGGCAGCCTAAATCTAATGAACAATTGGCATCCATTTCTGGGACTAACACCGTTTTTTCAGGGGATAACAATTTTGCGCTTTCACCCATAAAGCGCACACCTGCTACAACTAGAGTTTGAGCTTGGTGATCGCGGCCAAACCTGGCCATTTCAAGAGAGTCTGCAACTAAGCCTCCTGTTTCTTCGGCGAGATCTTGTAGGTCTGGATGAACGTAGTAATGAGACACTAGAACCGCTTTTTTTTCAGTCAGCAGTTTCTTAATATCATGACGCAATTGCTCGCGTTGACTTGGTGTGGGCTCAACAGGCACTTTGGCCCAGGCAGAAGCTGTTCCGCAAGAGGGTTGCTCGTAGCTCACTTCAAAAGCGGTACCGGGTGCGTTCATAGAGCTTAATCCTGACTTGTATGTGGATGGCTTGCTAAAGCCTTAATGATTGAGTGGTTTGCAAAAAAGTGCACAACTTGGTTTAGTCTCGGATTTCACCCTTGAGGCACTGGTTCAAGGATTCTTCCCATGAAGGCATCGTTGTTCCTAGCAAATGCTCTAATTTTGAAATATTGAGACGACTATTTAAAGGGCGTAGGGCGGGAGTGGGGTAGGCACTGGATGGAATTTCTTCAATCTCCACCTGGCGCTCAGCTAAACGGAATATTTCTTTTGCAAAGCCTGCCCAGCTTGTTGCTCCACTAGAAGTAAGATGAATGACGCCAGGGCTGCAGCTTAGGGTGGTTTTTCCCTCATTGAGGTGAACGTATCGGGTAATGAGATCGGCAGTGCGTTCTGCAATAAACCGACTCCATGTGGGGGCGCCGATTTGGTCTGCGACAATTCTGAGTTGAGAGCGGTCCTGTGAGAGCTTAAGCATGGTTAACAAAAAGTTGCTTCCACGCATGCTATAAACCCATGAAGTTCTCAATATCAAATGTTCAGGGCAGTACAGGGCAAGTGCTTTTTCGCCTGCTAGTTTGGATGCCCCATAGACGTTTAAGGGACCAGTGATGTCCGGCTCTAGATGAGGCTGATTGCCTTTTCCGTCAAAAACATAATCCGTTGAAAACAGAATCATTGCAGCACTGAGTTTGGCAGCTTCTTGCGCCATCGCAGCTACACTCAGAGCGTTGATCTGATGGCATAGTTCTGTCTCTTGCTCTGCTCGGTCCACAGCAGTATAAGCGGCTGGATGGACGATGAGATTGGGTTGATGGTCGCGAATGAAAGCGCGGACTTTATCCGGTTCGGATAGATCAAGGGCGGAACGATCGGCAAGGATGAGCGTCCCTAAGTGCTCTAAACTCCTTACGAGCTCAAAACCCACTTGGCCGTGAATGCCTGTGACAAGTATTTTCATAACCATATTGTAACTCCGGCAGTCACTTGAGATCACGATCTAAGACATTTCCGGTAAACTTATAGACTTTATTTGTGGAAGCTGCTTATGTTGCAAGGCTGCCTCGTGGCGATCGCCACTCCTATGCGCGCTGATGGTGAGCTGGATATTCCCGCCCTACATGGCCTTATTGACTGGCATATTGCTGAAGGAACAGATGCCATCGTCATTGTGGGTACAACGGGTGAATCTCCTACAGTAAACGTGGAAGAGCATCAGCGTTTGATTGTTGAAGCAGTGACTTATTCAGCAGGGCGTATACATGTCATGGCTGGTACAGGTGCTAATTCAACCGCTGAGGCGATCGAATTAGCTCGATTTGCAAAATCAGTAGGTGCGAACTCCCATCTTTCTGTTGTTCCTTACTACAACAAGCCAACGCAGGAAGGTTTATATCGTCATTTTAAGGCCATTGCTGAAGCTGTTGATTTGCCCTTGGTGCTTTATAACGTTCCAGGCAGAACGGTAGCGGATATGCAAAACGATACAATTCTTCGTCTTTCAGGTGTCTCAAACATTGTGGGTGTAAAAGAGGCATCAGGAGACATTGGTCGTGCTCAAGATCTATTTGCGCGTCTGCCTGCGGATTTTGCGTGTTACTCCGGTGATGATGCAACGGGTGCAGCTTTTGTTTTGCTGGGTGGCCATGGAGTAATTTCAGTTACGGCAAATGTTGCCCCGGGATTAATGACAAGAATGATTTCGGCTGCACGTGCCGGTAACATAGAAGAGACAAGATCAATCAATGCTCGTCTGATCCCATTGCATCGCGATTTATTTGTTGAAGCCAATCCCATCCCGGTGAAATGGGCTTTGGCAGAGATGGGTCGTATTCCTTCGGGAATTCGGCTTCCGCTTACCCCTCTTTCACCTCAGTACCATGATCTCTTGCGTGCCGCTCTTCGGCATGCAGGGGCTCTCTAAAGTGACCCAAAGGCATTGTTAGCAGATGATTGAAGTTCTCATGAAGCAGGTTTCCCCGTCCAAGCGTAATTTGAGTTTGGTTGTCTTGGTAGCAATCGTTCTGTCGGCATGTAGCACGATTGATGGCAAGAATGATGATTACAAGCGTTCAAACCGCCTCCCTCCGCTAGAAATTCCTCCTTCACTGACTGTGCCGCAAGCAGATGATCGTTACTCTATTCCTGATCCAAAAGATGTGGCTGCTTCAGCCACCTATAGCGAGTACGCTAAAAGTCGAGGTATGCCCTCGACTCAGCCAGGATACGTTCCAGGGATTGGCATTGATCCCAAAATTACCCAAGCGCATATTGAGCGAGTTGGCACCGAGCGATGGCTCGTTATAAACGGTACTGAAGTTCAGGTATTCAATACCCTCAAAACCTTTTTGACTGAAAATGGTTTTGATATTGCTGAAGAGAATCCCACCTTAGAAACACTAGAAACTAAGTGGGTGACTTCGCGTCCGCACGTTGAGGATGACGGTATTCTGCGCAATTTACTAAGCAGTGTTTTAAGTAGTGATACCTCTTCTTCCATGCGTGATCGCTATCACTTTAGGGTTGATCCGGGCAGAATTGCGGGAACCGTTGAAGTATATGTTTCTCATTCAGGTTTAGAGGAAGTTCAGGTGGACATGAGCTCCTTCAAGTGGCAACCACGCCCATCAGAGCCAGCTAAAGAAGCTGAAATGCTAAAACGCTTATTAGTAAAATTTGGCGTAGAAGAGCCCAAAGCTTCTGAGGCAATTGCTGCTGTCACGCCAGATCCCAAAGTAGCTAAAAACACTGCTCAGTCAGGGGCGATGGATGAGAAAATCATTAAGCCAAAGAATGCGCTCTCTGTTAATGTTCGGGGTGATGGCCAACCCGTTCTCAATATCCCAGACTCTTTTGATCGCGCATGGCGTCGCGTAGCGCTAGCTATCGATAAGTCTGGTCTGGTAACGCAGGATCAAAACCGCGATCAGGGTATCTTCTTTGTGCAATACGCTCCTGCAACAATGAAAGTAGCTGATCAATTTACTCCTGGTGGAAGTGGGGTTTCAGGTTTCTTGAGCAGCATCGGAAATATGTTCTCAAGCGATAAGACTACTGAGATACCCAAGATTAAATTTGACGAGAACAGTGCTTACCGGGTCATCGTTGCTAAACAGGGTGATGCCTTGAACGAAGTATCGGTGACGGATAAAGACGGCAATAAATTGCCTGTAGATAAGGCTCATCGTTTCCTAGAAATTCTCGCTAACCAACCCTACTAAGATTTACGATGGGTGTTCGCTTCGGATCCATTGCCAGCGGAAGTGCCGGAAATGCCCTGCTGGTCGAGGTAGGAAATACGCGCGTCATGGTGGATTGTGGTCTGGGTTTAGGACTTGCTCGCGAACGTATCGCTCAGCGAGGCTGGGAACCTGAAAGTATTGCGGCTATTCTAGTCACGCATGAGCACAGTGATCACATTTCTGGCGTGGAGAAATTTGCCCGTAAGCACGGAACAAAAGTGATTGCTAGCTATGGCACGCTGAGTTTTTTGGGGGATGCCCTTAAGCCTGAGCAGTGTGTGGAAATTGATGGCCATCAGGCTTTTGAGATTGACGATATTTGGGTAGAGCCTTATTGCGTGCCCCATGATGCTCGTGAACCTTTGCAATATGTTTTGGGAGACGGTAAGGCCCGATTAGGCATATTAACGGATGTGGGACGCTCTACTCCGCATATCGAACACACCCTATCTGATTGTGATGCACTCGTTTTAGAGTGTAATCATGATGAGGCGATGCTAATGGGAGGGCCGTATCAATATGCCCTGAAAAAAAGAGTAATAGGGCCATTTGGGCATTTATCAAATGTCGCGGCAGGAGCACTATTGGGGCAATTGCACACAACGCGCTTAAAACATCTTATTGCTGCACATTTAAGCCAGCAAAACAATACCGAAGAACTGGCGCGCAAGGCCTTGGCTGCGGTGATGGATTGTTCGCCGGAGTGGATAGGGGTGGCAACGCAGGAAAAGGGTTTTGATTGGAGAGAGATCTAAATACGATTCTGTAATCTCAAGTAAACATCCGTACAAAGCAATAAAAAAGCCGACCTAAGTCGGCTTTTTTATTGTACGAACGAAGAGAATTACTTCTTCATTTCGCCTGCAGGAGCAGCAGCTTCAGCGGGCTTAGCAGCGTCAGCAGCGGGTGCAGCAGGAGCAGCATCAGCGGGCTTGGCAGCATCTGCAGCAGGAGCAGCAGCGGGTGCAGCAGGAGCAGCTTCAGCAGGCTTAGGAGCTTCGGTTTTGCTGCAAGCGGCGAGTGAGGCGGCCACGAGGGCGGCGATCAGGAGAGAGTGCTTCATAAGTATCCCTTGGTAAGTTAATCATTCGAAATGGTTTTGCTAGGTGCGTAAGCACTTTCGGCAACCAGCGAAGTTTACCAGATTTGAGCTGAATTTAAATAAATCCAGACTAAAGTTACTGGTCTACATCACTAATATATTTTATTTTAGCGTATTTCGCTGCAATGCAGCAAGTTTCTATGCGTCAATTTGTAACCAACCGTTTTCATACCATTCTAACCACCATAGCCAGAGTTGCTTTTTAAGGGCTGCCGTGCAATCAGTTCGAAGAGCGTCAATCACTTCTTTAGGAGAAAGTCGGCGTTGATCCGCTAGGAGCGTGACCAAAGGTCGAAGTTCTGGGGGCAAGTTCAGAGGGGCTCCGTTACACCAAGCTCCTTCCTTTGCATACATGAATCGAGTGCGCGGGTCTAAGCGAATTCCATGTTCCTTTGCATCTCTTTGAAAGTGGGCCATATTCAGAGGCGACTCAGGAGGGTTAAAAAAAACATGAGGTTTGGGGTCAGTTAAAAAACGCCCATTAAAATCCGCAAGAGAGTCGGCATTAAAGTCTAATCGTTTTAATTCGTTGGCCAGAAACTGGTTCATGGCTTTAGGCAGTTCTCCAGGGTGCAGTGTGGACTTTAAAGAAGCGTCACTATATTGACCTGGCCACTCCAGACGCTCAGCAAAATCACTTAAAAATTCAGCCACCCATTCTCGTGCTGAGGGGGCGCGAAAACCTATGGAATACGTAAAGCATTCGTCAATGGCCACACCTTCGTGGGCATAATTGGGCGGTAGATACAGCATGTCTCCAGGTTCTAAAACCCATTCTTCTTCATGCTTAAAAGATTTGAGAATTTTGAGGGGTAGGCCCGTTTGTAAAGTAAGGTTTTTTTGCTTGCTGATGCGCCAGCGCCGTCTTCCTGGACCTTGAAGCAAAAACACATCGTAAGAATCTACATGCGGCCCAACCCCTCCACCGGCGCAAGCGTGACTTACCATCACATCATCTAAGCGCGCATGAGGAATGAAATTGAAGTGTTCAAGTAATTGTTCGGCTGCGAACAAATGAAAGTTGAGTTCTTGAACAAGGATGGTCCACGGTGCGTTTGCATGTAGAGAGCGCCAAGTGGATTTAGAAAAAGGGCCATGGTGTAATTCCCATTTCTTCCCTTCTCTTACAATCAAGCGAGATTGAACCTCTTCCGATGAAGCTAAAGTGCGAAGTTGGCTAGCACTGAGTAAGCCATTAAAACCCGAAATGGCCTGCCGAATAAGCAGAGGCTTTTTTTGCCAATACTCACGTAGAAATGTTGCCGGGCTTATACCGCCTAAGATATTTGACTTGGGATGCGTATGATTCATAGAAGATTTCATTATGCAAGTATGAATAACTTTATAAAGTGTCATCCTGACACGAATAGACTATGTAAGAATTAAGTTAGAATCTTACGCAGTTCAGTCAGGAGTCGAATCGTATGCTGAAAGTTGGTGATACGGCACCCGAGTTTGAGTTACCCGATGCATCATTGGAAATGCTGAACATTGCATCCTTCCGAGGAACGCACAAAGTGGTGCTGTTTTTTTACACCCGCGATCATTCTCCGCCTTGCACAACGGAAGCGATAGAGTTTAGCGATATGGAAGATCATTTCAATCGTTTCCACACTGTTGTGTTTGGTGTATCTAGAGATGATTTTTTGAGTCATGCTGATTTTATTGAGAAGCATGGATTATCTGCGCAGTTGCTGTCAGATGAAGACGGCGAGATTTGCCGTACCTTTGGTGTTCTTCAGGAAACCGAAGTGAATGGGATTGCGAGATGTATGGTGGAGCGCGTAACGTTTGTAATTGATCGTGATGGAATTGTTCGTCATGTGGTTCCGGTGCTGCAAGCCAAAGGGCATGCAGCTGAAGTTTTAAAACTCGTGAAGGAGATGGAGTAATGCAAATCGGCAAGAATGCGGTAGTAACCCTTAACTATCGGCTCTCCGACACGGAAGGCAAGGTAATTGAAGAAAGCGAACAATCAGTAAGCTATTTGCACGGTGGCTATGACGGAATTTTTCCTCAAGTTGAAGTTGCGCTTGAAGGGAAAGCGGAAGGCTACGAGTGCAAAATACGTCTTGAGCCCGAAGATGCATTTGGTGAATATGACCCTACTTTAATGCGCGTTGAGCCGCGCAATCTTTTTCCTGACAATATCGTGGTTGGAATGCAATTTGAAGGTCAGGCAGAAGATGATGGAGATGACGAGTTCACTTTATATACGGTAACTGAAATTACTGATGACACGGTAGTGGTGGATGGTAATCACCCATTGGCAGATCGCATTCTGGATTTTCATTGCACCGTTCTGGACGTTCGTCCTGCTACTTCAGAAGAACTCACTCATGGGCACGTTCATGGTGAGGGTGGTCACCATCATTAATTAGTTTTGATCCGCTAGCGCTTTCAAATCAAATAAGATTTGAAGCGCTTCGCGGGGGCTTAGGTCGTTTGGATCAATGCTGGCCAATCGAGACTCAACAGGTGGAACGACCGGTTCTAGCTCTTGCTCTAAAGCAATGCTGATTGCCCCCATGCCGCTTGCAAATAAATCAATTTGTGACCCAGTGTGAGCCGGTTGTTGTTCCAATTCATGAAGTCGCTTGCGTGCAAGCTGAATCACAGAACGAGGCACGCCAGCTAGGGCAGCCACTTGTAGGCCGTAGCTCTCATTGGCGGGCCCTTCTCTCACTTGATGTAAGAAAATAATCTTGTCTTTGTGTTCGGTTGCACCCAAATGTACATTCGCTACTTGGCCGTGTTCCGCTGCCAGTCTGGTCAGTTCGAAATAGTGGGTGGCAAAGAGTGTAAAGCTGCGATTGACTTCGCATAAATGGTGCGCAATCGCGTACGCTAATGAAAGTCCATCAAAAGTAGATGTACCTCTTCCGATTTCATCAACTAACACGAGGCTGCGCGAAGAGGCCGCATGTAAGATAGATGCGGCTTCAGACATCTCGACTAAAAATGTAGAGCGACCCGAGGCAAGGTCATCACCTGCGCCAATCCTGGTAAAAATTCGATCGATAGGGCCAATTTTTGCGCTTTGAGCGGGGACCCAACTGCCTGCGTGCGCCAACAATACGATCAAAGCCGTTTGTCGCATGAATGTAGATTTTCCGCCCATATTCGGGCCGGTGATAAGTAGCATGCTGCGCGACGGGTGAAGCCGAACATCGTTTGGGATGAATCGATCTACTTGCGCTTCTACAACAGGATGACGCCCAGCGATAATCTCGAGCTCAGGCTCCGCGCTAAACTGAGGTGGATTAAAACCCAGAGCCACAGCACGCTCAGACAGGCAGGCGCACACATCAATTTCGGCTAAAGCAGAGGCGATGTCTTGTAGCATCGAAATACTGGGTAATAAAGTATCTATCAGTGCTTCATAAAGAAACTTTTCACGGTTCAAAGCGCGCTCAGAAGCTGAAAGTGCTCTGTCTTCGAAAGCTTTAAGCTCAGGAGTGATATACCGCTCGGCGTTTTTAACGGTTTGCCGACGCCGGTAATCATCAGGGACTTTGTCAACGTGGGAATGTGTGACCTCTATAAAAAAGCCATGTACTCGGTTAAACTCAACTTTAAGTGTCGGTATGCCGGTGCGCTCGCGCTCTCTGGCCTCAAGTTCAAGGAGATAACCGCCGGTGGTGTGTTTAAGTCCTCTAAGTTCATCTAGTTCGATATCGAATCCTTCCGCAATCACACCGCCATCACGAACCATTGCGGAAGGCTCGGATGCGATGGCGGCTCGGAGAATCGCGAGTGGGTCAGCGCTTGAATTCAAGATCTTGCTACTGATGGCTTCACCCCATGCAGTCAGCAAAGGATGACCTTCATTGGGTAAAACAGATGAGATTTCGGGAAGCAAAAAAAGTGTGTCGCGGAGGGCTGCAAGTTCGCGGGGTCGGACGCTGCGTAAAGCGATTCGCCCACAAATGCGTTCTAGGTCAGCGGTGCCGCGAAGACGGTCTAATAGGCTACGAGCGGGGCCTGCATTGCCTTCTCCTACTAACTGCCTAATTGCGCTTATGCGTTGTTTCAGGAGGCTGTGATCCCGAATGGGGGTATGCAAGCGTTGATTCAGCAAGCGTCTTCCTGCACTAGTAGCGCAGGTATCCATCATTGAGAGTAGTGTTGGAGCCCGCTCACCTCTGAGGGTTTCAGAAATTTCTAGATTGCGGCGGCTCACTGGATCAAGCATCAAAAAATCGCCTGGGTCCTGAACAAGAAGACCCCTTAAGTGCTGTAAACCGGCTTTCTGTGTGTGCTGGGCATAGCTGAGTAGGGCTCCCGCCGCCCCTAAGGCAAGACCTGATTCTTGACAGCCAAAGGCACCTAAATCATGAACCTGAAATTGATCACATAATGATTGAGTGGCGCGTTCCGCATCAAATGACCAATAGGATAGACGCTGAATGGAAATCGAGGGGTGATCGCTGAATAGCGTGTCGTATTGAGCACGCTGCACCTCGTCATCATCATCCGGAATCAAGAGTTCAGCGGGTCGCAGTCGTTCCAGCTCAGCGCTCAGCCCCAGAAGGTTCGTCTCGAGTAAAACCATCTTTCCTCCAACAACATCTAGGGTTGCAAGCCCTCCTTGATTACCGTTAATGATGAAAGCTGCTAGGAGTGTGTCTTTGCTCTCATCTAAAAGATTGGCATCGGTTAAGGTCCCTGGCGTGACGATCCGAACGACTTGACGTTCTACCGGCCCCTTACTGGTGGCTGGATCCCCGATTTGCTCGCAAATGGCTATGGATTCGCCTAGTTTGACTAGTTTTGCGAGATATTGGTCAACAGCATGAAAGGGAACACCTGCCATACGAATGGGTTGCCCATCTGACTGACCACGCTGAGTCAGGGTGATGTTGAGTATCTGAGCAGCCTTTTCGGCGTCTTCAAAAAACAACTCATAAAAATCGCCCATGCGATAAAACAATAAATGATCTGGATGCTCAGCCTTAATGCGCAGGTATTGCCGCATCATGGGCGTATGCTTTGAGGTATCGCCACGGGTCTCTGGCTGCGCAGAAGCTGCTTCTTTAGATTGTTTTTTTATCAATGTTTCCGCCGCCGAATTCTTAACGGACTTGTCAGGATAGTGTTTTGCCACACTTGCTTACTGATAAGTGCGACCATGACATGCTACTATTTTTGGTATGTAAGCCTTTTGAAAAATCAATATATCCTAGGAGTTTGATGCATGAAACGTTTTGCTCTTGCTTTAATTGTGCTATCCACCCTTCCTGCTTTGGCTGCGTCTGAAACCTACAAAGTAGAACCAGGACACTCATTTGCACGTTTTGGCTACAGTCACCTTGGGTATTCCACTCAAATTAGCCGTTTCAATAAAACCAGTGGGTCCTTCACTTTTGACGCTGCCGCAGGAACAGGCAGTGTGGATATCAACATTGATACTACCTCGGTCGATACCGGATCCGATCTTTTCAATAAACATATTCAAGCAGAAGATTTTTTGTTTACAGAAAAATATCCCACTGCCAATTACAAATCCGCAAAAGTCGTTTTCAAAGACGGCATGCCCATTTCTGTTGAAGGCGAACTCACCCTAAAAGGCGTAACCAAGCCCGTGACGTTGACCGTTACACATTTCCATTGCATGGCCCACCCTATGCTGAAAAAAGATGCTTGTGGTGCTGACGCAAGCGCAATGATAAAGCGTACCGACTTCAATATGGGTAAAAGTGCGCCTTACGTGGGTGATGAAGTGACCCTGAGTATTGCGGTTGAGGCGGTTAAGCAATAGTTGTATTGCGAGAGCCTAGCTATGCGCGTGTTAGTGGTTGAAGATGATTCAACAATTGCGGGAGCAGTTACCGAAGCCCTGCGATTGGCGGGTCACGAGGTAGACCATACCGAGCGTGGGGCTCCCGTAGTTCGTTCTATTGAAAAAGATCACTACGATGTCGCCATCCTAGATCTGGGTTTACCAGACATGGATGGCTTAGTTGTATTACGTGAATTAAGGGCTATGAAGCTCCCTATTCCCGTGTTGGTGATTACCGCTCGAGATGCCATTGAAGATCGCGTCAGGGGTTTGGAGGAGGGTGCCGATGATTACATGATTAAACCCTTCGCCTTGCCTGAAATGCTGGCGCGCGTGAATGCCTTGCATCGCAGATGGCTCGCAACACGCGGAGATCGTTTGGTGAATGGTTCGTTGGTGCTGGAATTAGCTTCAAGGCGCGCGACACTGTCTGGAGAGAATCTAGATCTGCCCACTCGTGAGTGGCAAGTTCTTGAATGCTTGATTCGCCGAGTTGAGAAAGTAGTGAGCAAGGAAGAGATCAATAGCGCACTTTCTCAGGATGGTGATGCGCTTTCAGATAATGCTGTTGAGGTCTACGTCTCACGTCTTAGAGCGAAGCTAGAGCATTCTGGTATCGAGATCCGAACAGTGCGTGGCTTCGGATACATGCTTGAAGCCGCAGACTGAAAAAACCTCTGCTGGGAGTCTTCGCGGACGTTTGCTGCGGGGGTTATTGCCTCCTGCTGCGTTCATACTGATTGCTTCGGCGCTGGTTCCCTTCTTTTTGATTATGCGCCCAGCTGAGCAGGCGTTTGATCGTGCACTGGGTGACGGTGCCTATGCGATCGAAAGCATGATTCGCGCAATGCCATCCAATCAAATTGTGATTGATCAGCAAGCTGAGAGTGCGATTCGTGCTGACTCAGTAGATCTGATTTATTTCGCAGTGGTGAACTCTTCCGGGAAGCTTGTTTCTGGCGATGATTTTTTGCGCTTAAAGCCTCGCCCTATTGATGCCCCTAATCCTTGGGTATACGACGATGAACATGCGGGAGAAAAAATTCGGGTGTATGTAATGAAAGATGCTTGCGGGAAGGATTTTTGCGAAATTCGTATTGCTGAAACGGTGCGCGCCCGTCGAGCCTTGATTCAAAATGCTTTGCTGGCAGGTGTTTTGCCGCAACTTTTACTAGGTTCATTCGCGCTACTTTTTGTTTTTATTTCAGTCAAACGTGCCTTAGTTCCGTTTCAGACTTTTGCATCGCGTCTGCCTAAACTCGGACAACATGGTTGGGAGGCTATTGATCCACAAGAAGCTGTGGAGGAAGTGCGTCCTCTCGTGGCCGCATTGAATCGGGCTGCGATGGATTTAAACTCTGCAGTGGATAGTCAACAGCGTTTTTTGTCTACGGCGGCCCATCAATTGAGAACACCTTTGGCTGGATTGAAGGCGGGCGCAGACTTGGCGCGACTAACTAAGAACCCTGAACAGCTAGATGCTCAATTAGAAAAGGTGAGTGCATCGGCTGATCGCGTTGCACGTCTGGCCACTCAGTTACTCGCTTTAGCGAGGGCTGAGCCTCAATTGCAACATCCTGAGGAATCGCGGGTTTGTGATTTGCGAGCGCTCACTGCTGATCTGATGGATGATTACTTGCGGTTAGCTGGCGATAAAAATATAGATTTGGGGTTTGAGCTTTCTTCAGCGCCTTTGCTAGGGCATCCGCTTTTATTGCGAGAACTCATGGCCAACTTGCTGGATAACGCAATTCGTTATACCCCTTCTGAAGGCAAGGTTACGCTCCGAACGGGGATGAGCTTTGGCCCAGTAGATGCAGCGTGGCTAGAGGTAGAGGATAACGGTCCAGGTATTTCGCCTGAGCTGCGAGAGTTAGCTACAGTACGATTTGCTCGACTTCCTGGAGTCAGTGAGGCAGGAACGGGCTTAGGCTTGGCCATCGTGAAAGAAATTGTTGAAGCGCACAACGCAGTAATGATGATGAGTAATGGCTCCGAGCCAAACTTAGGAAGATACGGACTGATCGTTCGCGTTGAGTTTCCTAAGCGTGCTTGAGTCCCAACCCATATTCTTAGGCTTTAAACGGTAAAACTCTCACCGCAACCACAACTATCTTTGACGTTGGGGTTTTCGAAATGAAAGGTGGCGTTTAAACCTTGGCGGCGATAATCAATTTGGGTTCCTTGAATAAAAGGAAGGCTATCAGGATCAACAAGTACGGTTACACCATCAGCATCAAATTGCAGGTCAGTGGCTTTGGCTTCGTCAGCGTAATCAATTTGATATGCCCAACCGGAGCATCCTGCCTTTTTTACGCCAAAACGCAGTCCTACGCCTTTTCCTCTTTGGGAAAGTGATTTGCGGATATGTTCTGCAGCTTCTGCGGTAAGGGTTACGGCCATGGTTCACTCCTCTTGATCATTCTTTATTATCCGCCTGTTTTGATCGTGGTGCTATCGTCCTTTCAAATGACTTGAGTAAGCCGCGTAGCATGCTGACTTCTTCTTTCTCTAATCGAGTGCGAGTGAGCAGACGTCTTAATCGCTCCATTAATTTTTTTGGGTTTTTGGGGTTTAGAAATTGCGTAACAGACAGCGCACGTTCTAGGTGGGTAAACAGGGCTTCTACATCTTCATGCAGTGCTAAGGGCTGTGGGTACGGTTGAATAGAAATGTCGCCTAAAAATGCCTGGCGCAGCTCATAGCAAGTGACTTGCACGGCAGAGCCTAAATTCAATGAGCCAAAGTTAGGATCAGTAGGAATATTGGCGAGTAAGTTGCACAGATCTAGTTCGCTGTTGCTCAAACCTGACATTTCGGTACCGAACACAAAGGCGGCTCTAGGTATGGCTGAACGGTCTTTGTTTTCTGAAGATGGGCTTGAGATCTCCCGCGCAGCGCGCAAAGTAGATTCTCGCAATGAGACCATATCATGAGAAAGATCGCGTCGGCGTGATGTGAGACCTACAACAAAATGGCAACCTTGTAGTGCTGCATCAAGGCTACTAAAAACGTTGGCGCGCTCCAAAATATCAACCGCGCTGGTTGCGCGGGTATTCGCCTCTTCATCCGGAAAAAAACGAGGAGTGACTAACGCTAAATCAGATACCCCCATGGTTTTCATAGCCCGCGCGGCGGCACCAATATTTCCAGGGTGTGTGGTTGTACATAGCACAATGCGAACTGAAGACAGCGCTAAGCTCGGGGAAAAAAGATCGCTCATGTTAAACTGTAGGGCTTTTTAAATTTGAGGAACGCTATGCATCCCATGGTCAACACCGCTGTTAAAGCCGCACGCCGAGCGGGTTCATTGATCAATCGTGGCGCCCTCGATATTGATCGCATTGCTATTGCACGCAAACAACCCATGGATTTTGTTACTGAGGTAGATCGTGCTGCAGAGCAAGCCATTATTGATATTCTTAAAGAAGCATATCCCGACCACGCTATTTTAGCAGAGGAAAGTGGTGCCTTTGAGCCCAAGGATTTAGCTGCTGAATACACTTGGATCATCGACCCCTTGGATGGGACTACCAACTTTATCCACGGTTTTCCTCAATACGCTGTCAGTATTGGCTGTACTTTTCGGGGGCAACTCCAACATGGTGTCATCTATGACCCTGTTCACAACGATTTGTATACGGCTACCCGCGGAATGGGGGCTTACCTCAATGATCGCCGCTTGCGTGTGAGTAAGGCGCTCAAACTTGAAGAAGGCTTAATCGGCACGGGTCTACCCTTTGGTGAGTCTAAGCATATGACGCGTTATTTGCGTATTTTGCGCGAAATCATGGTGCGTGCTCCTGGTATACGTCGAGCCGGCGCAGCCAGTTTGGATCTAGCGTACGTCGCTGCAGGCCGTCTCGATGGCTTTTGGGAAATGGGATTAAAGTCTTGGGATATGGCTGCGGGTGCCCTCATGATTCTAGAGGCGGGCGGCTTAGTTGCTGATTTTGAGGGCGGTGAAAAATTTCTGGAATCTGGTGCTGTTGTAGCCGGAACCCCTAAAGTGTTTGCTCCCCTATTGGCGATTGTGCAAAAAAGTGCTCATGCTTCCTTAGTAGGATTAGACCAAGATTTATAAAAACCTTGGCGCCATAAAGTAACCCTAAAACTATCAGCTAGCTTGAGGTGCGCAAATAGTGTGTGAGCTCTTTCATAATTCCTTTAGCCTGAGCTGCTCGCACCAAAGCATCATCGCCACTTAATATAATGCGTACCCGGTCTTGGCCATCTAATCGCCAGTTGGGATGGGTACCCAGCATCATGATGAGATCGGCGGGATCAAGAGTTGTGCTCTTATCAAATTGCAAACGAATACTATCTCCGTTCGCATCAACTTTGCGAATACCTAAGCGACGAGCAGATAGACGAATACGATGACATTCAAGTAACAGCTGTGTGGAATCAGGAATTAATCCAAAACGGTCGATGAGTTCTTCCCGCATTTCTTCTAGTTGTGATTCTTCATCGCAATTTGCCAAGCGTTTATAGATCACCAGTCTTTCGTGCACATCTCCGCAGTAATCTAAAGGCAACAGGGCGGGGGCGTGTAAATTGATTTCTGTAGTTACGCCGAGCGGTTCTTCTTCGTTCCAGATCTTGCCTTTCTTCATTGCACGAACTGCGTTATTCAGCATCTCTGCATAGAGGCCAAAACCAATTTGCTGAATCTCACCGCTCTGAGAGTCACCCAAGACTTCACCCGCGCCTCGAATTTCAAGATCATGCATAGCAAGGAAGAAACCAGACCCTAGCTCCTCCATCATCTGTATCGCCTCTAAGCGCTTTTTGGCTTGTGCGCTGAGTGCTTCTGAAGGAGGGGTGAGGAGATAGGCATAAGCCTGATGATGCGAACGTCCTACTCTACCCCGTAGCTGATGCAATTGTGCCAAACCAAATTTATCCGCTCGATGCATGATGATGGTGTTGGCGGTAGGAACGTCGATACCTGTTTCAATTATGGTGGAGCACAGCAAAACATTGTATTGCTGATGGTAGAACTCACGCATCACCCGTTCGAGTTCCCTTTCGGGTAATTGACCGTGGGCCACAGCAATTCGTGCTTCTGGTACGAGTGCAGTCAAGCGTTCCCGCATGTTCTCGATGGTGTCGACTTCATTGTGTAAGAAGTACAACTGACCGCCGCGTTTTAATTCTCGTGAACAGGCTTCCTGAATCACTGACTCAGAAAACGGATAAACAAAAGTTTTAATTGCTAAGCGTTTTTGAGGCGCGGTGGCAATCACCGAAAAATCGCGCAAGCCTTCCATGCTCATAGCTAAAGTGCGAGGGATAGGTGTGGCGGTCAGTGTTAAAACGTCTACTTCAGCACGCAAAGCTTTTAGACGTTCTTTTTGCCGGACTCCGAAGCGATGTTCTTCATCGATAATCACTAAACCGAGATTATGAAACTCGATCCCCTCGCCAATCAGTTTGTGGGTTCCAATAACAATATCAATGCTGCCTGCTTTTAGGCCAGCGAGATTAACGGTGGTTTCTTTGGCTGATCGAAAGCGAGAAAGCTCGGCTACTTTTACTGGCCATTCGGCGAAACGATCACTGAAATTCTGAAAGTGTTGTTCGGCAAGCAATGTGGTAGGGACGAGCACCGCTACTTGTTTGCCAGCGTTGACCGCCAGAAAAGCGGCGCGCATGGCGACTTCAGTTTTACCAAATCCTACGTCACCGCAGATCAGGCGGTCCATGGGGCGACCCGATCCCATATCGTCCATTACCGCAGCAATGGCAGCGCGTTGATCCGGTGTCTCTTCAAATGGAAAACCCGATGCGAACTGAGCATATTCACTTTCCTTCAATGGAAAGGAGAAGCCTTGACGCGCCGCACGTTTGGCATACAGATCTAATAACTCTGCGGCAGTATCGCGAACCTGTTGAGCAGCTTTGCGTTTAGCCTTATCCCATTGACCAGACCCCAGCTTATGAAGAGGAGCAGATTCTGGTGGCCCGCCGGTATAGCGGCTAATCTGATGCAGTTGCGAAACAGGAACATAGAGCTTGTCACCGTCAGCATAATCGAGTTGGAGGAATTCATTCTCGCCTTCCCCCATATCCATATTTAGCAGGCCCATGTAGCGACCTACTCCGTGTTCAATATGAACAACGGGATCATGAAGCCGGACCTCTGAGAGGTCTTTAATCATGCTTTCGTTATTGCTACGCTGGCGGCCATCACGTCGGCGACTTTGCCTTACCTGAGTGGCATACAGCTCTGCTTCAGTTAGGATGCTAAAAGCACCAAGAGGGGCAATAAATCCAGCTGCGAGCGGACCTACCGTGATGCCGAGCGCGGGGCGTAAACTGAGAAAACTCGCCCAATTATCACAGGTTGAGATTTCTATATCGTGTTCGATCAACAGTTGGCTGATCGTTTCTCTTCGACCCAAGCTTTCGGCTACAAGTAAAATGGGATTCTGGTTTTGAGAAAGAAAATGATTCAGTCTATCTAAGGGATGATCAGAGCCACGCTGTATTTCAATATTGGGAAGAGCGTTGCTTTTTACAATTAAAGCAGAGAGTTCAGACGGGACAATCGGTTCCGTTCGATCTGACGCATCTTGTCGAGAAACGCTATCGGATTGAGCATGATCCGTGTGCGCTCCAGCGGGGGCGGGAATCTCGAATCGTGGCCATGCATTGAGGCGCGTGAAGAACTCATCCTCCTGAAGAAAAATGTCCTTGGGCGCCATGACAGGCCTGGTGCGATCTCCTTTCAATACTTCATAACGTGATCGCGCAGAATCCCAAAACTCATGCGCAGCATGCGCTGCATCCCCATGGGTAATGCATAAAGCATGAGCCGGAAGATAATCAAACAGGGTTTCAGTTTGATCAAAAAACAAAGGCAGAAAATATTCGATACCACCGGGCACGATTCCACTGCTGATGTCTTTATAGATTTTGACGCGAGAAGGATCCCCTTCAAAGTAATCTCTGAAACGCTCACGGAAGCCTATGCGTCCTGATTCATCGGTGGGAAATTCGCGCGCTGGAAGCAGGCGGATTTCACTCACTGGATATACCGTGCGTTGGGTGTCAACATCAAAGGTACGAATGGTTTCTACATCTTCATCTAGTAATTCAATCCTAAAGGGTAATGTACTTCCGGCAGGAAATAGATCGATCAAGCCACCTCTTACGCAATACTCACCCGGGTGCATGACTTGTTGCACGTGGTTGTAGCCCGCAAGGGTTAATTGGCTGCGGAATGCTTCTTGAGGCAAGGGTTTGCCTTTGAAAACCTCAAAGGTTCTGGCCGCGAGATAGCCCCTTGGTGCCAAGCGATACATTGCAGTTGCAACGGGTACGATCAATGCTTGGCATTTTCCAGTGGCAATGTGCCAAAGGGTAGCTAAGCGCTCTGAAATCAAATCTTGGTGTGGTGAGAACCCATCATAGGGAAGGGTTTCCCAGTCTGGAAGTAAGTGCACACTTTGTTCTGGTGCAAACCAGGATATTTCTTCAAGAAGTCTCTGGCCATGCCATGCGCTGGCGGTCAAGATGACTAAAGGGCGAGATTGACCTGTCAACAGTTGAGCAAGACTTAAAGCGTCAGAGCAACCGCTTCCCTCAGGTAAGCGCAATCGGCTACCAGGTTTTAATAATTTAGGTGGGAGATCAGTAAAAGACATAAACGGGACGGATTATACGTGCTATGGGCCAGCAGAATCCGTCCCTGTATGCAAAAGAATTACTTTGTGACGACAGGAATGCCGGCTATCTTGGCTTTCCATTCGGCGGGGCCAGTGATATGCACGGACTCACCTTTGGAGTCGACCGCCACAGTAACAGGCATATCTTTAACATCAAACTCATAAATGGCTTCCATGCCGAGATCAGCAAAAGCCACTACCCGAGAGGATTGAATAGCTTTTGATACCAGATAGGCCGCACCGCCGACTGCCATCAAATACACGCTATGGTGATCGCGGATAGCATCTATTGCTTCTGGGCCACGTTCAGCCTTGCCAACCATGCCGAGTAACCCCGTTTTTTCTAGCATCATGCGGGTGAATTTATCCATGCGGGTAGCAGTGGTTGGGCCGGCGGGGCCAACGACTTCTTCGCGGACAGGGTCAACCGGACCAACGTAATAAATGAAACGTCCCGTGAAATCTACTCCAGGTGGTAAGCCTTCGCCTTTTGCAAATAAATCTGCAATGCGCTTATGCGCAGCATCGCGTCCCGTGAGAAGTTTGCCGTTCAGCAATAATGTTTCACCAGGTTTCCATGAGGCAACATCAGCGGCTGTGACGGTATCTAAATTCACCTTACGGGCGCTGGCACTGGGTGACCAGGTGATGTCAGGCCAGTCAGAGAGTGAGGGAGGGGTAATAAATGAAGGCCCTGATCCATCTAAGACAAAATGAGCATGACGGGTAGCGGCGCAGTTGGGGATGATCGCAACAGGTAGTGAAGCAGCGTGGGTGGGATAATCGTGAATTTTTACATCGAGAACAGTCGTTAATCCACCTAATCCTTGAGCACCAATGCCTAAAGCATTCACTTTTTCATAGAGTTCAATACGTAATTCCTCAACTCGATTCTTGGGGCCTCGCGCTTTGAGAAGATGCATATCGATGGGTTCCATCAGAGATTCCTTGGCCATCACCATTGCTTTCTCTGCGGTCCCCCCAATGCCGATCCCAAGCATTCCAGGGGGACACCATCCGGCTCCCATCAAGGGGACAGTTTTAAGAACCCAATCAACAATGGAGTCGGATGGGTTCAACATGACAAATTTACTTTTGTTTTCTGATCCGCCGCCTTTAGCAGCAAGAGAAATCTCCACTGTATCGCCCGGTACCATCTCTACATGTACAACGGCAGGAGTATTATCTTTTGTGTTGGCGCGGCGCCCAGCAGGGTCGGCCACGATAGAAGCCCGTAACTTATTATCAGGATGCATGTATGCCCTGCGCACCCCTTCGTTAATCATGTCCTGCAAAGATAAAGAGGCATCCCACTCTACGCTCATGCCCACTTTCACAAAGACAACAACAATTCCAGTATCTTGGCAGATAGGGCGATGGCCCTCTGCGCACATTCTTGAATTGGTGAGGATTTGGGCAATCGCATCTTTGGCTGCTGGGGAAGTTTCTCGCTGATAGGCTTCGCCTAAAGCTTGTATATAGTCCAGAGGGTGATAGTACGAAATGTATTGCAGTGCATTAGCAACGCTTTCGATTAAATCGTTTTCCCAAATCACACTCACGAATGCTCTCCCAAAGAATATAGTGATCGATACGACAATTATACTGTGGAGGGCTAAAGATCGCTCTCTTCACTTTTTACGTTAAATATTAAAGGGATTGGCAAATTACCCAAAAGCTGTTTTGTAGCGATATACTTTAATCATAAGGCGGGAGAGGCCTTGGTGTTATTCAAAATATGAGAAATGAACGGCATTACCTAGATGTAATGCCTTAACTAAAAACGATAGGTAGGAGAATACAATGAGTACCAGTAGCGTCGAGTCCGTACTGCACGAGAATCGTGTATTTCATCCGCATGAATCTTTTGTCGCCCAAGCGAACCTTTCGGGAATGCATGCCTACCATGCACTCTGTGCTGAAGCAGAAAAAGACTACGGTGGCTTTTGGGGTAATCAAGCTCGTAAGCATATTCATTGGCACAAACCCTTCACTGCCACACTCGATGAATCTAATGCCCCATTTTATAAGTGGTTTGAAGATGGCGAGCTGAATGTCTCTTATAACTGCTTAGACCGCCATCTCGCTACCCGTGGAAACAAGACGGCCATTATTTTTGAAGGTGATGACGGAGCAGTCATTCACGTTACTTATAAACAATTGCATTCACGTGTATGCCGCTTTGCCAATACCCTTAAATCTCTGGGAGTTGCCAAAGGTGACCGTGTAGTGATCTACCTGCCTATGAGTGTTGAGGCAGTGGTGGCCATGCAGGCTTGTGCTCGAATTGGCGCTATTCACTCCGTTGTGTTTGGTGGTTTTTCTTCAAAAAGTTTACATGAGCGGATTGTGGATGCGGGCGCAGTACTGGTCATTACCTCTGATGGTCAATTCCGCGGTGGTAAGGCTCTCCCTTTGAAGCCTGCGGTGGATGAAGCCATGTCCATGGGGGGGGTAGAGTCTGTAAAATCGGTAGTGGTGTATCGCCGAACAGGTGCTGATTGCACATTCAACCCTTCTATCGATAAATGGTGGCATGACGTAGAGGCCGGACAGTCAGATCAGTGTGAGCCAGAACTGGTTGGGGCTGAGCATCCTTTATTCATTTTGTACACATCAGGTTCAACCGGCAAACCTAAGGGGGTGCAGCATTCAAGTGGTGGTTATTTGTTAGGTGCAATGGCTAGTTTGCATTGGGTTTTTGACTTAAAAGAAAACGATGTGTTCTGGTGCACGGCTGATGTGGGTTGGATTACAGGTCACTCTTATGTTGCCTATGGGCCATTGGCATCTGGATGTACCCAAGTGATTTTTGAGGGGGTACCCACTTATCCTGATGCTGGGCGATTCTGGAAGATGATTCAGGACCACAAGGTCACTATTTTCTATACGGCTCCAACTGCAATCCGTTCCTTGATCAAAGCAGGCGGAGATTTGCCTAAGCAATATGATCTATCTTCCCTGCGATTGCTGGGTTCAGTGGGTGAGCCGATCAACCCTGAAGCTTGGATGTGGTACTACAACGTTGTAGGCGGTGGTCGCTGCCCTATAGCAGATACTTGGTGGCAAACTGAAACAGGAAGTCACATGATCTCACCGATTCCAGGCGTGGTGCCACTTAAGCCTGGTTCCTGCACATTCCCACTGCCCGGCATCATGGCTGACATCGTAGATGAAGTAGGTCATGACGTAGAAAAAGGGAAAGGCGGGTTCTTGGTCATTAAGCGCCCTTTCCCGTCACAGGTTCGTACGCTATGGAATGATCCAGAGCGTTTCAAGTCAGCTTATTTCCCGCCAGAACTGAAGGGCTACTATCTAGCAGGGGATTCCGCTAATCGCGATTTAGACGGTTATTTCTGGATCATGGGGCGTATTGACGATGTATTGAATGTCTCTGGTCACCGTTTGGGCACGATGGAAATTGAATCAGCCTTGGTGGGAAACCCCCTAGTCGCTGAGGCTGCGGTGGTTGGTCGTCCTCACGAAATAAAAGGCGAGGCTGTGGTGGCTTTTGTTGTATTGAAAGGAAGTCGTCCTGAAGGGGATGCAGCTAAGAAAATCGCTGCTGAACTGCGTGATTGGGTAGGTCGCGAGATTGGTCCCATCGCCAAGCCGGATGAGATTCGTTTTGGAGATAATCTTCCCAAGACGCGTTCTGGAAAAATCATGCGTCGTTTACTTCGCTCCTTAGCTAAAGGTGAAGAGATTACGCAAGATACTTCTACACTTGAAAATCCTGGCATTCTGGAACAATTAAAAGAAGCAATTAAGTAATTCTTCTCAATATCAGGCTGATGGGGCTTTTCGCCCTGTCAGCCATGATTCATACTTCAGACCTCTTCTTACCTAAGCAGCGTCTGACCTCTCCTTGAAAATTCTTCATCGCTACATTGCTCGCGAAGTGCTATTGGGGATTGGCCTCGTTTTTTTAGGGCTAGTGCTGCTGTTTGCCTTCTTTGACTTGATCCATGAATTAAATGATCTGGGCCATGGGAATTACACCGTTGGCCGTATGTTTGTTTATGTTTTACTGGCCATGCCAGCGCATGCCTACGAGCTTTTCCCCATTTCTGCTTTGGTGGGAACCTTGTATGGCTTATCCAACTTGTCTCAGTATTCTGAAATCACAGTGATGCGGGCAGCTGGGATGTCAAAACGGCAACTGGGTCTGGCCATTGGTCGTGTGGGCTTAATGTTGGTTGCAATCAGCTTTTTATTGGGCGAATGGATTATGCCTATTTCTGAAAGTGCCGCACAACAATGGCGCTTGACTGCTTTGAATTCTTTGGTGGCAACCCAGTTTCGTTCAGGCTTATGGGTAAAAGATGAGAAAAGCTTTGTAAATATTCAGGAGATACTGCCCGATACCACTCTGCACGGAATCAAAATTTATGCGTTCGATCAAGGTTCAAGACTCAAGTCCATTCGCTTTGCCGAACGCGGGGAGTATTCGGTTGAGGAAGGAACTTGGAAACTCACTAACGTCACCGAGACCCTCTTTGAGGGCGACAGAGCCAAGTTAGCCCGCAGTGCTGTTCAAACATGGCAATCGATGCTGACGCCCTCTGTCTTGTCGGTTCTATTGGTAGAACCCGAACAAATGTCCCTATGGAATCTTTTTACCTACATCAAGCATCTGCGAGAAAATCAGCAGCGCACAACCCGATTTGAAATTGCTCAGTGGAGTAAGGCGCTCTATCCCTTTGGGATCATCGTGATGATGTGGCTGGCTATGCCTTTTGCGATGTATCGATCGCGTTCCGGCGGATTTGGTCGACAAATTATGCTGGGAATAGGCTTAGGACTCAGCTTTTATCTCACTATTAGATTGTTCTCATTCTTGGGCGAACTCAACAACTGGAGTCCTTGGGTGAGTACATTGGCGCCGAATATTGCTTTTCTCCTGATGACCTTTATTTTAGGCCGATGGATGGAACGGAGAGCTTAAAGACACGATTCTTGTTCCTAATATACGATCATGCAGAAATTGTTTTTCTCTATCAAATAAGGCCCAAAGAATATGCGCACCACCGAGACCCCAGCCTGCAGCGACTAAAACTAATCTAAGAAGTGCGCGATCCAAGCCTATTGAACTTCCGTCCTGATTGCATAAACGCAAGCGCCAAGTCTTCATGGGGAGTGTTTGGCCGCTATGCGTCCAGAACCACAAGTAGTAGCTCGAAACCACGACTAATACCCAAATGCGGGTGAATACTTGCCCTTCATGACCATTAAGGCCTATCCCCTGGCCCAACGGTACCAAGAGAAATCCGGTCAACATTAAAATTCCAGCTAGTAATAAAAGGTCGTAAAAACCGCTGCATACCCTTCTGAAAAAAGAGGGCGTTTGATGAATTTGCTGCGGTTGAATGGAGTCTAAATCCAAAACTTAGTGGTTAGAAGTAGAAGGAGGGCTTGCGGGTATCGCTACAGATGCGGGGCTTTCATCCGCTGCAGGACCTTTTTCTTCCTGCCAACGCTTCTTAAGCTCTTCGCGCTTGTCTTTAGGAAGATCGTGATATTTCTTATAGGTTTCGCGTGCTTCTTTTCGTTGTTCGTGCGGAAGTTTAGCCCACTCGGGAAGTTGCTCACGAAATCGAGCTTGCTCATTTTGGTTAAGCTTAGGATAGTGCTTGGCCGCATTGACTAATCGTTGACGTTGAAAGCCTGGCATGAGATCCCAGTCTGGGGCTACAGGAGTTAAAACCCCCTTAATTTCGGGTGGCAAGGATTCCCAGCGAGGCCCCGCATCAGGCATTGAGGCCGCATAGCTTGGCGTCACCCCTAATCCTAAAAGGCTGACAACAAAAAATAAAACTAGTGCGAGCCGTTTAACCATTCTTTGAAGTCTGGCTGGGTGAAAGTGGAAATGGGAAGGTCGCTAGATAACAATTTTGCGTCGAGTAAACCTTGTTCAGATTCTTCATCGTCACCGGTTAAGCGCTGCCAAGTGACCATGCCGATGATCAGTGTCATTACCATCAAGGCTACAAATAAGCTGCGCGCAAAATGCGACATTCCAGCGCCATGGTTTGGATTGCTGTGAAAACTTAATACCGATTGTTGTCCAGAGGTATGTTGAGACATGACTAATTGGCGATCAGCAAGGGCAGCAGCAGACAAAGCCTGACGGCGAATGTCAGACAAGCGCTGCAAGGTCACGCCATCAATCTGTTTTGTACTCAGATTGAGGTGATGACGAATTTTTTTGGCAAAATCTAGTTCGGTCATAATTTAATTCCTCTCGCCTTCAGTGTTGAGGACAAGGCATGAACTGCGCGGGAGCAATGGGTTTTAACGCTGCCTTCGGAACATCCCATCGCAGCGGCGGTTTCTGCTACATCTAACTCTTCCCAATAACGCAGCAAGAAAGCTTCTCGTTGACGTGCTGGAAGTTTTTCAAGCGCAGTTTCGATTTCAGCAAGAGTTTGCTGTTGTAAAAGATTGGATTCTGGCGTTTCCCCAGGATGATCGTCTTGAAGGCTTTCCAGCATTTCCATAACATCTTGATCGTCTTCGGTGTCTTTAGAAAAAAAAGAAGAAAAAGGGCGGGTCCAGGTGTTTCGAACTTTCAGGCGCCGAAAAAAGTCATTGATGGTGTTCTGTAATATTCGCTGAAAAAGCATGGGCAGCTCTTCAGTTGGGCGATCTGGATAGCGTTCTGTGAGCTTGAGCATGGCGTCCTGGACAATATCCAATGCAGCACTTTCATCGCGCACGCCATACATGGCTTGTTTGAATGCTCTGCGTTCCACGCTGGCAAGGAAGTCAGAGAGTTCCTGATATGAGGCCAGTTTATGATCCTTAAAAGAGGGTTATGAATGCAGTGCCTGACGCCTTCGTCAGTTTAATCTGGATCGCGGAAAGGTGCATCAAAACATCACCACCTTGACCTAAGTAAAATCAGGCCTTATTGTTACTGGTTCACACTTAATTATATATAGGCCCCGTAAACTTTGCGGAGGTCATTGAAGGCTTTTCCATGCAACTCTCCGGCGCAGAAATTACCCTACGCTGTTTGGCTGAAGAAGGGGTTGAATACCTCTTTGGATATCCAGGCGGTGCAGTTTTATACATATACGACGAAATTTTCAAGCAGGACAAGGTGAAGCATATTCTTGTTCGGCATGAGCAAGCGGCTATTCATGCGGCTGACGGCTATGCCCGTTCATCCGGGCGACCTGGCGTGGCCATCGTTACCAGTGGTCCGGGTGTTACCAACGCGGTAACGGGAATTGCTACCGCATTTCTCGATTCTATTCCCATGGTGATCATCAGTGGTCAAGTGCCCACCCGAGCGATTGGATTAGACGCATTCCAAGAAGTGGATACGGTAGGGATTACCCGTCCCTGTGTGAAGCATAATTTCCTCGTTAAAGATGTAAACGAGTTAGCGACGACCATCAAAAAAGCTTTTTATGTGGCTACTTCGGGGCGTCCAGGTCCGGTGCTTGTTGATATTCCGAAGGATGTGAGTCAGCATTTGGCCGAATATAGCTATCCGGCATCGGTGGCTATGCGCTCCTATAATCCTGTAATTAAAGGGCATGCAGGTCAGATTAAGAAAGCGGTTCAGATGCTGCTTGAAGCCAAGCGTCCCATGATCTATGCAGGTGGTGGGGTTATTTTGGGAGATTCAGCACATCTTCTTACCCAGATTGTTCGCGAATTGGGTTACCCCTGCACCAATACTTTGATGGGCCTAGGCGCCTATCCTGCCACCGATAAGCAGTTTGTTGGCATGTTGGGGATGCACGGAACCTATGAGGCGAATCTAGCAATGCAAAACTGCGATGTTTTGCTTGCAATCGGCGCACGATTTGATGATCGTGTGATTGGAAACCCAGAGCATTTCTTCCAGTCAGGGCGCCGCATCATTCATGTTGATATTGATCCTTCTTCTATTTCCAAGCGCGTAAAAGTAGATGTGCCGATTGTCGGCAACATCGCCGATGTCGCTGAAGAAATGTTGAAACAATTGCACGCATCCGATGCGAAGCCTGACGCGCAAGCCTTGGCTGCTTGGTGGAAGCAAATTGATGAATGGCGCAGTCGTGATTGTTTGCGCTTTGATCGCAGCAATTCAGAAATCATTAAGCCTCAGGCTGTGGTAGAGAAGCTGTATGAAGTGACCAATGGTGATGCCTATATTACCTCTGATGTCGGCCAGCATCAGATGTGGGCTGCACAGTATTACAAGTTTGATAAACCACGTCGTTGGATTAACTCCGGAGGCCTCGGAACAATGGGTTTTGGATTGCCTTCAGCAATGGGTGTGCAATTTGCTTTCCCAAACGATATGGTGGCATGCGTAACCGGTGAAGCGAGTATCCAGATGTGTATTCAGGAGCTCTCTACCTGCAAGCAATATCATTTACCAATCAAAATTGTGAATTTGAATAATCGCTACTTGGGAATGGTGCGGCAGTGGCAAGAGCTCCAACATGGAAATCGCTACTCTGAATCCTATATGGAAGCGCTCCCTGATTTTGTAAAGCTCGCGGAAAGCTATGGGCACGTCGGCATGAAAATTGAAAAGCCTTCAGATGTTGAAGGTGCCTTACGTGAAGCTTTTGCATTAAAAGATCGCACTGTGTTCTTAGATTTCCAGACCGACCAAACTGAAAACGTATTTCCTATGGTACCTGGTGGAAAAGGCCTCAGCGAAATGATACTAGGTTCGGAGGATCTATAGCATGCGCCACATTCTTTCTCTGCTCCTGGAAAACGAAGCTGGAGCTTTGTCGCGCGTTGCAGGCTTATTTTCAGCGCGCGGATACAATATCGAATCACTTACGGTGGCTCCCACCGAAGACCCAACCCTGTCACGCATGACCATCGTGACCTCAGGTTCGGATGATGTTATTGAGCAAATCACCAAACAGCTCAATAAATTGATCGAAGTCGTGAAAGTTTTCGATCTTAACGAAGGTCGTCATATCGAACGCGAATTGATGTTGGTGAAAATTCGCTCTGAAGGTAAAGATCGCGAGGAAATAAAGCGAACTGCAGATATTTTTCGCGGGCGCGTGATCGATGTGACTGATCGTATCTACACCATTGAGTTGACAGGAACGCGAGATAAGTTAGACGCCTTCCTAGAAGCAATCGATAGCGCACAGATTTTAGAAACCGTGCGTACAGGTGCCTCCGGCATCGGAAGGGGAGAATGGATTCTTCGGGTCTAAGTCTCTCCATAGTTAAAACCTTTAATCCCTCATTCAACATACCGCACATACGGAGCAACAATTCTCATGAGCATGCAGGTTTATTACGAAAAAGACGCCGATCTCTCTCTGATTAAAGGCAAGAAGGTCACCATTATTGGTTACGGTTCACAAGGCCATGCCCACGCTAACAACCTAAAAGACTCAGGTGTCGATGTCACCGTTGCGCTGCGCGCAGGTGGTGCGTCTTGGAAGAAAGCTGAGGCAGCGGGATTGAAGGTCAAAGAAGTTGCTGATGCAGTGAAAAGTGCTGACTTGGTGATGATTTTATTGCCTGATGAAAGTCAGCCTGAGGTTTATCGCACCCAAATCGAACCCAATATTAAAGCAGGTGCTGCTTTAGCTTTCGCACATGGTTTTAATGTGCACTTTGGTCAGATTATTCCTCGTGCTGATATCGATGTCATCATGATCGCGCCTAAAGGTCCCGGCCATTTGGTGCGTTCTACCTACACACAAGGCGGTGGTGTGCCTTCGCTGATCGCCGTAGCACAAGATTCCAGTGGTCGTGCCCGCGATGTAGCTCTGTCCTATGCTGCTGCGAACGGCGGTGCGCGTGCAGGTGTAATCGAAACCAGCTTCCGAGAGGAAACCGAAACTGATTTGTTCGGTGAACAAGCTGTGTTGTGTGGTGGTGCTACCGCGCTGGTCGAAGCCGGTTTTGATACCTTGGTTGAAGCAGGTTACGCGCCAGAGATGGCTTACTTCGAGTGCTTGCATGAACTCAAGCTGATCGTTGATCTAATGTATGAAGGGGGTATCGCCAACATGCGTTACTCGATCTCTAACACAGCAGAGTACGGTGACCTCACCCGCGGTCCTCGTATCGTGAACGAAGCCACCCGTGCTGAGATGAAAAAAATTCTGCACGAAATCCAATCTGGTCAGTTTGCTAAAGAGTTTATTCTTGAGAATCGTGCAGGCGCCCCTTCAATGCACGCAATGCGTCGCCTAGGTCGTGAACACGCAATCGAAAAAGTAGGTGCGAAATTGCGTGGAATGATGCCTTGGATTTCCAAGAATAAGCTTGTTGATCAAACTAAGAACTGATTTGTCCCAAGCTCACTATCCGCATCCCATTATTGCCCGTGAAGGATGGCCCTATGTAGGGCTGTCTTTCGCTTTGGCAGTGATTGTAAATTTTAACTTCGGCATCCTTTGGGCTCTGCCTTTCTGGCTCATAGCCTTATTCGTTTTACAGTTTTTTAGAGATCCACCCAGGCTCGTGACTGCAGCTACAAATGTTGTAGTCTCTCCGGCAGATGGTCGTGTAATTGCCGTGATGCCGATGAATGATCCATGGCTTAATCGGCCATCGATCAAAGTCAGCGTGTTCATGAATGTCTTCAATGTACATTCCAATCGAAGCCCAGTGGATGGCAAGGTTTTTCAAGTCAGTTATCACCCCGGTCTTTTTGTGAATGCAGATTTTGATAAAGCTTCTGAACACAATGAGAGAAATGCGCTGTGTATTCGAACTAGTAGCGGCCACGATATTACTTGTGTGCAAGTTGCGGGTCTGATTGCGCGTCGAATTCTCTGCTATGTTGATGTAGGCTCTGTTGTTACCCGCGGAGAACGTTATGGGTTTATTCGCTTTGGTTCAAGGGTTGATGTGTACCTTCCTCCTGAAGCACACGTTCTCGTTGTGATTGGTGATACCGTCAGCGCTGCGCTGACCGCCATCGCAGACTTGCCTGAAGCTTAAGGCCTAAAAAATGGATGAACCGATTTCTGGCTCTTTACTGAATCAGGCGCATCGTCGTCGGGGTATTTACCTACTTCCCAATCTTTTCACTACGGCTGCCCTGTTCTCTGGCTTCTTTGCCATTGTGCAGGCGATGAATGGAAACTTTGAAGAGTCTGCTCAAGCGATTTTTGTGGCAATGGTGCTGGATGGCTTAGATGGCCGGGTGGCGAGATTGACGCGCACTCAAAGCGCATTCGGAGCGGAATACGATAGCCTTTCAGATATGGTCTCGTTTGGAGCTGCCCCGAGCTTATTGATGTACGAATGGGCTCTGCGGGGCATGGGCAAATTGGGTTGGTTGGCCGCCTTTGTATTTTGCTGTGGTGCTGCGTTGCGCTTGGCGCGATTCAACACCCAGATGGGTATTATTGATAAACGTTATTTTATGGGTTTGCCTAGTCCTGCGGCAGCAGCCTTAATTGCAGGATGGGTTTGGGTTGCTCATGGTGACTATCAATTGTTGGGTAGGGACATGCAATGGTTTGCCTGGGGTTTGACGCTATTTGCGGGGCTCACCATGGTCTCTAATATAAAGTTTTATAGCTTCAAAGACATTAATTTGCGTAGGGCAGTGCCGTTCTGGGTTGTTCTGGTAGTGATGTTGTTGTTTGTGGTGATCACTATTGACCAGGCGCTGGTCTTGTTTGCTGTATTCGCTATCTATGCCTTACACGGTTATGTGCTTTGGGCTTGGAGTCGAGTCAGTCGATGGCGTCGTGTGCAACGGACAAAATTGCGGGTCGTTCGGGAAGAATAAGCCCTTACTTGCAGTCTGCTTGCGCACTGCGCTATGCTAATCAAATGAATACATACAAAGCGCCCATTATTCAGCACTTCACGCTGAGCCTGCTCTTGGCAGGGCTGCTGCGCCGCGCGCGCTAAAATACTTTATCTCCCCTTTTTTTATTGTGTTTTGTCCCTCCTGAATATGCAGGTAGGAATCTCTATTGAACTGTTACTTGCGGCAAGTGGTCCACCGGCCCGAACCGCACTTTGACGAGGAGCTTTACCATGGCCGACCAACTCATTATTTTTGATACAACTTTGCGTGATGGTGAGCAAAGTCCTGGCGCATCAATGACACGCGAAGAAAAAATTCGCATCGCCAAACAACTTGAAAAAATGCGCGTAGATGTGATTGAAGCTGGATTTCCGGCTGCCTCTGAGGGTGACTTCGAAGCAGTGAAGGCGGTTGCAAGCACGATTCGGGAGAGTACGGTATGTGGTTTAGCCCGTGCGCAGTTTGCAGATATAGATCGGGCAGGCGAAGCGATTAAACCCGCTACACGGGGTCGTATACATACCTTTATCGCCACGAGTGCGATTCATATGGAAAAGAAACTCCGTATGCGTCCCGAGCAGGTTTTGGAGCAGGCGGTCGCCGCGGTGAAGCGTGCTAGAAACTATACCGATGATGTTGAATTTTCTGCTGAAGACGCAGGTCGCTCAGACCCAGATTTTTTATGTCGTGTTTTTGAGGCAGTGATCAATGCAGGCGCCCGTACTTTGAATGTACCAGATACCGTGGGTTATACCATGCCGCACCAGTTCAGCGAGCTGATTCGAAACCTCATTACCCGGATTCCAAATAGCGATCAAGCGATCTTTTCTGTCCACTGCCACAATGACCTCGGCTTGGCGGTCTCAAATTCCTTGGCCGCAGTTTTAGCGGGTGCCAGACAAGTTGAATGCACGATTAACGGTTTAGGGGAGCGAGCAGGTAATGCAGCGCTTGAGGAAATCGTGATGGCAGTGAGAACCCGTAGAGATGTTTTCTCAGTAGAAACCAGAATTGACACAACACAAATTGTCCCTGCTAGTCGCTTGGTTTCCAGCATTACAGGATTTCCAGTGCAACCGAATAAAGCAGTTGTAGGGGCTAATGCGTTTGCACATGAATCAGGGATTCATCAAGACGGGGTTCTTAAAAATCGTGAAACTTACGAGATTATGCGCGCTGAAGATGTGGGCTGGAATGCCAATCGCTTGGTATTGGGAAAGCTTTCTGGGCGAAATGCATTTCGTAGTCGCTTGACTGAACTGGGAATTGAATTAGGATCTGAAGCTCAACTTAATGCAGCTTTCCATCGCTTCAAAGAATTGGCTGATCGCAAGCACGAGATTTTTGATGAAGACTTACACGCATTGGTGAGTGATGAAAGCATTCATGCTGATTCGGAAATATATAGTTTGGTTGGTTTGCGGGCGCATAGTGAAACAGGAGAAGCGCCGCAAGCCCGGATTACTATGCGAGTAGGGGCTACCGAGCAAGTAGCTGAGTCAACCGGCAGTGGTCCGGTTGACGCGGCTTTCAAGGCTATCGAGAAAATTGCGCCAAGCGGTTCAGAGCTGTTGTTGTATTCGGTGAATGCGATTACGAGTGGAACGGAGTCTCAGGGTGAGGTGACCGTTCGACTTTCGCATGGAGATCGCGTGGTGAATGGTCTGGGTGCTGATACTGATATCGTGGTTGCTTCTGCTAAGGCTTATTTGAATGCACTGAATAAGCTGCAACATGGTGCAGTAAAACTGAACCCACAGGCTTAAGAACGGAGTTTCACTGCGAGCTCTGCCACGCGGCGACCCAGAGCGATAGCGAGGGACTTTTCTTCGCTATCCACTTCTCGATCATTGAGTGCGCCACCCACATGGCTTGCCCCATAAGGGGTTCCGCCGCCTTGGGTGGCGAATAAAGCGCCTTCAGAGTAGGGAATACCGCTTAGGATCATGCCGTGATGAAAGAGGGGGAGCATCATGCTCAACAGTGTACTTTCTTGCCCACCGTGCAGACTTCCACCTGATGTAAATACACCGGCTGGTTTTCCGCTTAAGCCACCAGACAGCCATATGTTAGAAGTTTGATCGATAAAATACTTAAGGGGTGCGGCCATATTGCCAAAGCGCACGGGGCTTCCTAAGATCAATCCGGCGCAGTTTTTAAGATCATCTGGGCTGGCATAGGGAGGGCCGTCAGAGGGAATATCGCTCTCAACTGCTTCCGATACAGCAGAGACTCGCGGTACAGTGCGAAGCTTAGCAGAAGCATTGGTCACAGAATCTACCCCGCGTGCCACCATCCTAGCGAGTTCATGGGTGGCGCCACCTGAGCTGTAGTAAACAATTAAAATTTCATTCATTGCTTATATTCCTCACATAGCATGGTTCAAGAGTTTAGCGACAAAGTCTATGACGCTGTTAGAAGATCGGTAGTTGGGGATCCTCTGCAGCCCCTCAACCCTCTCCAACGTATCTTTGGATTCCTGCGTTTTGTAGTGCTGCGCTTTATGCGTACACGTGGTATGCAGGTGGCGGGCAGTTTAACCTGTACAACATTGCTCGCCTTGGTGCCGTTCATTACGATCGCGCTTACAGTGCTGACCGCGCTTCCAGGGTTTCATCGCCTCTTACCCAAAATCAGAGATTTTTTGTTGGCTAATTTATTGCCTGACACGGCAAGCCGTATCATCGGCACGTACATGACCCATTTTTCAAATAATGCAGGGAACCTGAGATTGGCGGGAACCTTGTTGTTAGCCTTGGCAACCATTACAGCAATGATGACGGTAGACAAGGTATTTGGTGATATCTGGCAAGTCAAAGCCCAAAGACCTCTTGTTCGTCGATTGCTGACCTATGCTTTGTTGGTGGTGTTAGCACCGGTTGCTGTTACCTTGGCGCTCACCGTTTCTACAACCTTGTTTAAGGTTTGGATGGGGTACGGGGATCATGGCTTGTCTTGGATTCCTCAAATTTTGCTGACGTGGACCCCCTGGTTAGCCATTAGCACTACCTTAACCATGATGTATCGATCATTGCCTTACCCACATGTGCCCATGAAACATGCCATTACAGGAGGATTGATGGGCGGTTTAGCGTTTGAAGTGATGCGCTGGCTATTCACATTTTATGTGCATCATTTTCCAGGATATACCGCTGTATATGGCGCGTTTGCCGCTTTTCCTATATTTCTGTTGTGGATTTATTTATCTTGGTCCGTCGTGTTAGGCGGTGCAGTATTGACGGCCAGCTTTTCCTATTGGAATGGCGATGCATGGCGGATTTCGCACGATCATCCCGATCAACAGTTTCGAGATGCATTACAAGTTCTAAGAGTGCTCATGCTGGCGGGTGAGCGCGCGATTCGTTTGCCTGAATTACAGAGCAAACTTGCAATGGGTTACGACAATCTTGAAACAGCGATTCTGCCTCTCGTTGCAGCTGGTTTGGTGGCTGAGGATCGCTATGGATACTGCAGGGCCAAGCCACCTGTATGGCAAGCTACTTTGGGAGAGGTGTGGGTACTGTTTCACCGCGGTCCTTTGGCGGGTGGCCACTGGTCGGGCGATCAAATCTTAGGCGAAGTAGCTCAGCTACTCGATTCTTTACCTACCCAACATTTATCACAGCCCCTGAAGGTGATTTTAAAAGAGACCTAATGGTGAGTCCAAGGTCCTGCGAGGAGATAACCTTGTTCAAGCTCCTGCTTGATCTGATGAGATGCCTTCATCCAATCTCCATCATTGTCTAGGCTATGCTGATTAAATAAAGTTTGCATGTCGAAGTGAAAAATCCTTTCTTCCTTTTGCAATTTCGAAGTCTGTAATTGCCACCATCTCCAGGCTAAGTCATCTTCTCTAATGGCAATTGATGCGTTGCTGATTCCCGTGACTACAAAAATAATATCTTTTGAAGGCGTTTCACCTGGTTTTGATAAGCCATGCACGGTGCTGATGAGAGCGGAGAAGTTACTTGCGTTGACCGATGATGATCCTGATACAGCCCCAATGTGTGGATACGCACTACTGATATGAAAAACAACCCCCTCTTGGTTTGGGAGTGTCTTGCTGCCATGAATGCGCCCGACTATGTTTGTGCCAACACACTCTCTCCAAGTATTTTTAATCAGCAAATGAATGGGGATTTTAAGGGCAGAAATGAATTGGCTTTGATTCGGCTTACGAATTGGTGACGATGTGGTTGAGTCAGACATTTCTTTATCTCCAATGCCAAATAGCATTAAAGCTTGTTTTGAGTTGATGAGGCCCATCACCAGAGGTGTGTCTGAATTTCCAAAAGCTGAGCGTAATGTGAAGTGATCGTGTTTTGTTTGCGCACTTTGAAGGGCAGGAGTCACTCCTGTTTGTTCGGGCGCTTCGATCAAAATCAGTGCGGCTGCACCTTGATGCGCTGCCCAACTGAATTGTGCTGAATCAGATTGTTTGTTGGTTTTTTTCATGAGCACTACCTTTCCACGCAGATCAGTAAGGGGATCGATAGAAGACATGACAGAATCAGTAAAAGAAATCATGAAGACTTCAGAGCGGTCTACTCGGATTTCTTTAAGCGGCGTGGTTGACCAGAGGGCAACACCTTGCTCGGTATGGAGTGTTTTTGTGCTCCCTTTAACTGTTGTACTCAGCGTGCCTTCAGAATGATAGGCAGTCAGGGGGACATTCTGTCGCCAGCTAGAGGGGGTGTCTCCCCCGGGTAAGAGTCCAGCTAATTGGAATTGTGATTCAATCCAGTGCGTGCGTCTTTCCTCTTCAGTGCTACCCGGTGTCATTTCTGTAAATAATTCACTTTGATAACGATCTGACTCTACTCGCAGGGAAAGAGGGGAAACCATAGCAAGTACTTTGGCTAAGCTGTGTGCCTCGAGTTCTAAGGCTTTATCTGTCATGGCAGATCCTGAATTTTCTGATTTTTGTTTGGGATAAATGGTGTTGCAGGCGCTCAATAAGAGCAAAGACATCAGCACAATTCCAGATGTTTTATAGGAACACTTCAATAAATAGATGAGTCTGGTTTTATGCATAGTTCTCCTCCTATGAGTGAGCCTAAATAGCGGGATTGTAATCAGCGTTAGGGTGATTTCTCGCCGTCAGCTAAAATGTCTTCTTTTTCTCAACACGAGTGACTCATGCGCGCCTCTCAGTTTTTTATTTCTACCCTTAAAGAAGCACCTGGAGAGGCTGAACTCGTCAGTCATCGTTTGATGCTTCGAGCGGGTTTAATCAGGCGTTTAGGTAGCGGTTTATATACCTGGATGCCGCTCGGGCTCAGAGTGCTAAGAAAGGTTGAGGCTATCGTTCGCGAAGAAATGAATCGTGCTGGTGCGCTAGAACTATTAATGCCCGCTATTCAACCCGCAGAGCTTTGGCAGGAATCAGGGCGTTGGGAAAAGTTTGGCCCCCAGATGCTCAAGATTCATGATCGACATGAACGTGAGTTTTGTTTTGGCCCAACACACGAAGAAGTGATTTGTGATGTTGCAAGAAGGGAGCTCAAAAGCTATCGCCAACTTCCTGTTCACTATTATCAAATTCAAACCAAATTCCGTGATGAGATTCGTCCACGTTTTGGCGTGATGCGTGCTCGTGAATTTTTGATGAAGGATGCTTACTCTTTCCATGAAAATTTTGCTTCGCTAGAAGAAACCTACAACAGAATGTATGAAACTTATAGCGCAATCTTTACGCGCCTGGGGTTGCGCTTTCGTGCTGTAGCAGCGGATACCGGGGCGATTGGTGGTTCTGGCTCCCATGAGTTTCACGTCTTAGCAGATTCAGGGGAAGACGCGATCGCCTTTTGTCCTGATACGGGTTATGCCGCTAATGTGGAATTGGCCGAAGGTGTCGCACCCCATCAAGCCAGAGCAGCATCTTTAGCTGAAATGACTCAGGTCTCCACGCCTGGGCAAACTTCTAACAGTGACCTTGCACAATTTCTTAAAGTGCCCATTACTGACACGCTGAAATCTTTGTTGATGATGGATCAAGAGGGTCAAGCCTTCATGGTCTTGCTAAGAGGTGATCATGAACTTAACGAAGTCAAGGCTGAGAAAGTGATGGCTGGTGGGCGCTTTGCCAGTGATGTAGAAATGAAAACGCTGTTGGGTGAAGTCAAAGGCTATATCGGCCCCGTTGGTATTGATCGTACTAAAATTAAAGTGCTTGCAGATAGGAGCGCTGCAGTGATGGCTAATTTTGTATGTGGTGCTAACGAGGTTCCTATGCATCTTACTGGAGTGAACTTTGGTAGAGATTTTCCTGAGCCTGATCTCGTAGCTGATTTACGTACCGTCATAGCAGGCGATGCGAGCCCTGATGGTGGCGGGCTATTAGAAATTTGCCGCGGTATTGAAGTGGGTCATATTTTTCAGCTACGCACCAAATACTCTGAGGCCATGCAGGTTCAATTTTTAGATCGTGAAGGTAAATCGCAATCTGCGGAAATGGGTTGCTATGGCATTGGGGTGAGTCGCGTGGTCGCGGCCGCTATCGAACAAAACCATGATGATCACGGCATTATTTTTCCGCATGCGTTTGCACCCTTTGCAGTGGCCATTATCCCGATGGGTTATAGCCGCAGTGAGGCAGTGAAGGAAGCAGCGGATGCCCTATATCAAGAATTGACTGGGGCAGGCTTTGATGTCTTGCTCGATGATAGAGATGAGCGCCCGGGGGTGCTCTTGGCCGACCAAGAGTTGATCGGTATTCCTTACCGATTTGTAATTGGAGATCGAGGCTTGAAAGAGGGTTTGATCGAATTCCAAGGTCGTCGCGATCCTGAGGCCAGTAAACTTCCTGTTAGTGAGGCTGTAGCGACCCTCAAAGCACACCTATGATTTGAGAACGGGGGATCAGTGGGTAGATTAAAATGAAATGTCACACTTTTATTGAGTGATGAGAGATGGTAAGCATTCTTCCGATATTTGCGATTTCATTGGGCGCCTCACTGGGGGCTTTATTGCGCTGGTGCTTTAGTCAGAACTTTAACCCCGTGTTTGCCACGCTCCCGCTCGGCACATTAGCTTCAAATTTAGTTGGTGGGTATTTGGTGGGCCTCTCAGTTTCTTGGTTAGGTGCGCATCCCGAGTTTCCCCCAGAAGCAAGACTATTAATCGTGACGGGTTTCTTGGGCGGGCTCACTACTTTTTCTACGTATTCTGCTGAAGTAGTTACCCTCATGACCAATGGCCGATACGCCTCGGCCTTGGGGGTGGCACTGGTGCACTTGGTGGGATCGTTTGCACTCACCGCATTAGGAATGGCGACCTATCGTTGGATCGCGCATTAAGCAATATTAAAACTCGTATTCAATTTGAATTCTGAACGTGTTTTTGGGTGATCCTTCGGTTAATCCAAAGAGCCAAGCTGCGTTGTATCTGATTTTTTCAGCATCGCCTAAATGAAATACGCCAAAAGCTGCGGGGCCAAGTGTATTTGCTTGTTGATTGACGGGAGACCAATGGGTGGCGTCCCCGACTTGGCCTAAAGCTTGTATCCCCGGCTCAAAAAGAGGACCAAGGCGATACTTCACTTGGAATTGATAGCCCAATTGTGGAACCACATCTTGATCAGCTTTAAAGCTGCGCGTGAGCTTGAGGTTCGCATTGAGCTGCCATCGGTCGATTTTGGTTTGAAATAGTGGTCCCACGCTGACTTCATAGCCATCCGTTCTATCCTTGGGGCGCTCAATTTCTGTTATCAAACCCAGATCGAAAGGGTACGAACCGGGTTCAGTTAGTAAAAACCGGTTTTCCCACTCCAGTGCATCAAAATGCTGACCCTGGGTCGAGTTCTGTTCCCACTTCACATACAGTTCCGTGAACCAATGTTCATTGACGCCTAGACCAAATCCCACACTGCTTGAGGCTTTTTGATCATCTGGCGGACGAAGATCGGCGCGTCCGTACTTAAAATCAATTTCCCGTTCACCTGCTTCGATTACTGGTAGAGCGATATAGTCAGACGGAGAGATAAAAACCATGGCTTATTCCACCACCAATACGCCTTGGGCGGTTTTACGATGAAAATCCCCAAAGAAGGGATAACGGCCTGGTTTCATCGGACCAAGCTTAATGATTCCCGTTTCTTTGGCTTTGATGCGCTGCTCACGGTCGAAGTCATAGCTTTCAAATTCTTCGGTGGAATCGTCATTGTTGGTCACGGCGATCGCTAGGGCCTTTCCAGCAGGCGCGTGCAACTCGGTGGGAGTGAAACGGTGATCCTGAATGGTGATGCGGAGGGTCTCAGGTTCATCAGCACCCTGCGCAGCGGCTGAAAGCATCAGTAATAGTGCGAAGGCTGAGCACAACAGTTTTGAACGCATAGAAAAAGAGAACATAAATGACCTTGAAAGCAACCTAAAGATCAAATGATAATCATTCTCATTACTATTTGCAAATATTGCATCAAATAACTGATGGAATTCTGTTTTTCAACGGGACCTGGTTTGTGCTTTAACCCAATTGTGTAGAACCTCATCCATCCGGGTTTGCCACCCATCTCCTGTTGACTTGAAATAATCCAAAACTTCATGGTGATAACGGATCGAGACTTGGACTTTTTTGCCGCTTCCAAAGGGACGGCCTCGGCGACGTTTATCAATCTCTGCTTGAATGAGATTTGAAGCATCAGGAGCATCTTTGTCTTGGGCGGGTTCAATATTGTCGCGTACCATTCTTCGAATACGATCCCAGTCTGTCTGATCCTCCCCTCGCTCGCAGGCGGCGCGCATTTCATCAAGTGCCATGGATATCATTTTCGAGCCACTCAAAATATTTTTCCTTTTCAATTCGGTTCGCATGCCGAAAACTAATGATTCGGAGGGTATTTAATTTGTTATCGGATAGATAAACAACGGTTAATCGGGTTTGCCACGTGTTGGTTTTTAGGCAAAAAAAATCCTGGACTGCAAAACAGTCCAGGATTCATGCGGTTTAAGGGCTTCTAGCGACCAGAATCGCGGCGTGCTCCACTACGGAAACCCGCTGCTGCCCCTGCTGGGCGACCCGCACCTGCAGGACGTCCCGAACCGCCAGGCCGACCACTACCGCCAGGGCGTCCTGCACCCGCTGGACGATCGCCGCCAAAGCCCGATCCGCTCTGTGGACGCCCCGCACCTGCTGAACGTGAAGGTCTTGCTGAACCTGGGCCAGCGCTGAAGCCGCTGCTAAAACCATCTGCATGGGGTCGTGCACCGCCCGGAGCTGCAGGGCGACCTGCGCCAGCAGAGCGAGGAGGTCTCCCCGCGCCCGCACTGAAGCCGTTACCTGCATTGAAACCGCCACCGCCATTACCAGAGCGCGCGCCACCGGCGCCACCGGGACGACCAGAACGGCCTCCAGGAGGGCCACGACGATCGCTGCTGGGTCGGCTTGAACGCTGCTCGCTGCGCTGAGGCTCTAAACCTGCCACTACACCTACCGTCATGGGTTGATTGGTATATCGTTCAATCGCACGAATTTTTACGCGCTCACGATGCTCAGCCAAGGTCACCGCAACACCTGAACGTCCTGCGCGACCGGTACGACCAATTCGGTGTACATAGTCTTCTGCCTTCATGGGTAGACCAAAGTTGATCACATGGCTGATGGTGGGAACGTCAATTCCACGTGCTGCCACATCGGTGGCAACCAAGATTTTAATTTGACCTTTACGCAAGGAATCTAAACGACGATTACGTAAGGCTTGGGGCATGGCGCCATGCAAGGCATTGGCTTGAAAACCGCGCGCACGCAATTCATCTGCAATGGATTCACTTTCTACTTGGGTGCTGGCAAAGACGACTGCCTGATCCAAGGTCACATCAGATAACCAATGATCGAGCAAACGACGCTTATGATCTGGGCTGTCGGCCCAATGTAAGGTTTGGGCGATGTGATCATGACGATCATGAGCGGTGGCTAATTCAATACGAACAGGATCAACCATCATGCCTGCTGCTAATTGCATGATGCGGGGCGCAAAGGTGGCAGAGAACATCAAGGTTTGTTGACGTTGCGCGCTGCGCTCATCAATCAGTTGCAAGTCATCTGCAAAGCCTAGATCCAACATACGATCCGCTTCGTCAACAATCAAACAACGTACCTGATCCAAACGAATCGAACGGCTTTGGCACAGATCTAACAAACGACCTGGGGTAGCGACCACAAGTGCTGCACCTTTTAAGGAAGCGATTTGTTTGCCATAAGGCATACCGCCCATGATGGTCGCGATACGCACACCTCGGGTACCTTTGATGAGTTCAATCGCATCAGCGGCAACCTGCTGAGCCAATTCACGAGTCGGGCACAACACGACAACAAAAGGTGAAGCAACCTTCTGCGGGGTGCTCATGGTTTGTGCTTCAGCCAACAAACCTTCAAGGGCAGGCAACAAATATGCGGCGGTTTTACCGCTACCGGTTTGGCTGCTCACCATTAAATCTAAACCCTGCAAAGCATTAGGAATGACTTCTGCTTGAACAGGCGTAGGGGTAGTGTAACCCAGGCGAGCAACTGCCTGGAGCAAGGGGGTGCAAAGGGGTAATGAATCAAAAGACAAAGACGTAGTCATGGCTTAGCCCTCGAAGGGCTCTCCTATCGGACGAGTCCGCAGCGTCATTGCTGCGGGCATTGTTAACCACCATTCGGTCACCTGACCAAAGGCAGTGTTCACAAATCACATCGTCCGACAGGAAACGGAGTGTCAACGCACCAAATACACTGGCGCCGATCACTGCGATGTCAGCCATTAAGTCTGGCTGCGGAGTTTTAACATGCTTCGATAAAACTCAAAACTGCTGGAAGATGCAAGGCTTGGTCGGGGTGAGAGGATTCGAACCTCCGGCCTCCACGTCCCGAACGTGGCGCACTACCAGGCTGTGCTACACCCCGTTTCACCAGGACACTTAATCCCAGCGAAGCCTT
>Ga0114962_10000218_pt1 | contig 49518 bp, 46 predicted proteins | sample C_130820_MF_Meta_FD_87017 | JGI IMG/M metagenome (GOLD analysis project Ga0114962, IMG submission 87017) | Freshwater microbial communities from Lake Croche, Canada to study carbon cycling - C_130820_MF_MetaG | ecosystem: Environmental > Aquatic > Freshwater > Lake | place: Lake Croche, Canada... | reverse complement strand
GTTACCGAGCAGGACACGCTACTACTTATGCGAACTATTTTGCCGACGTCTCCCGCTACTAGAGTGTAACTACCGGTCTGCGTATTGAATGCCACTATTCCCGTAGTTCCTCCACTACTTCCAGCGTTTAAGGCGTATGAAGCGGTCAAAGCAAAAGACGAGGTTATAGCGTAAGAAGAGGAAACCGGAGATGCTGACACTCCTCCCATAGAAGCGACCGCGTATCCGCTTATGCTCGAAGGGAAAGTTATAACAGCTGTATTAACGTTTGTTAGTTGGATGTTTTGCGGTATAATTTGATTGTAGCCCAAATCGTAAGTTTGTACTACTACGTTTTGATTATTTAAGTTGTGCGAAAAAGTCCAAACCGATTGGGCGGTAAAAGAACCGGTAGCGTTACTTGATACTCCTGCGCTTAAAGCATAGGAAGCAGTTCCGAATAGAGTTCCACTTACTCTAGCGTCTCCGGATACGTCCAATTTGTAAATAGGGTTTGCGATTCCAATACCCATATTTCCGTATACAGATGTTGACCCTGTTAGTATTGCGTTTTGTATTTCCATCTGTTATTTGTTTCTTATAAAAATTATTTGATTTTATTTATTACCCTGCGCCTATTCTGTTTATCTTTCTAGTTCTAATGTTTATATTAGACATTGTAGCACCACCACCATTTGTAAATGTTATAGTAAATACACCGGCATTTGTTGCTGATACAGCAACAGACCAACCATTTGCAATATTTTGTGATATATATGAGGCATTAGTTGCACCATCTGCCATAAAGTATGCAAATCCATGAGCTATTCCGTATAGATTAGTTCCTGAGGGTGCATATAAACCTATTATACAGTATTCAAAGGCAACTGCATATTCTGCAGATGTTTGGTTGTATACAAATGTTGTAGTTCCTGCACTAGCAACGTTACCAGGCGTGCTATAAAATGAAGATATTGTTGAAAGATTTGTTTGTAAACCACCAGCTGCTGTAATAGTTACAGCAGGATCTACTGCAGCGGTTCTTAATTGAATAGAAGTTCCATATAATCTCATAACACCACTAGCCGCTTCATTATTTATATCAAAGTTTCCTGTTACAGAACCTCTAATAATCATAGCACTCGCTTGATTTGGATTGAATGAAAAAGTTCCGCTTGAACCTGATACTTCTAATTTGTAAGTCGGAGAAGTTGTTCCAATTCCAACATTACTAGCTGTTATATATAAAATACTATTTAAATTTAATCCACCTGCACCCCCTAATTGACTAATATTGTTAGTAATATTACCGTTATTATTTTTGAATGTTATAGCGGGTTGACCTACAACTGTATCATTACCTTCTAATAGTAAATTACCGCTACTGCCTCCGTATCTTACAGTATGTAAAACATAAGGTTGAGTTACAGATCCTGTTTGAATAGCAATATTTCCACCTAAAGCTAAACTTCCAGTAATATTCACGCTACCTGTAAAAGTCTGCGTATTGGTCAACAAGCTTCCAAAAATATTAGATCCACTTGAGTAAGATTGAGTAACATTAATCGTCTGTACCACCAAAGTCTGCGCTGTGATAGTTCCACTTGTAGTAAAAGAGCCGGTCATTGTAATGCTACCTGAAATATTCACAGATCCGGTCTCGCTCAATCCGTTTGTTACTCTTGCAGATCCAGACACGTCCAGATTAGTCACCGGAGTCTCTGTTCCAACTCCAACCTTTGATTGAGATACAAATAAAGCCTTTTGTCCGAACTGCCCAATTCTGACCGTATTATCGCTGAACGCTTCTACGACCGGAAGACCTGCTGCAGTGTTAACCGAGAATAGCGATCCTGACAAAGAGTCGTCCACTTGGAAAAGTCTGCCCGAAGTGCCGTCTACTGTGAATACTCCTGATCCTGACCCTAGCATTGCTAAAGCGTAAGAAGAAGCAGACATGTTAGTAGAGCCCGAAACTCTCAATGAACCGGTAATAGAAGCCGAGCCTGTGAAAGGGAACGGGGAAACGTAACCCAACAAATAGGACGCAGTTAACGCTTGACTTGCAGTTCCAAATAGAGATCCACTAAAAGAGCCAGAAAAAGAACCTGTGCCGGAATAAGCCACACTAGAGGTTGCGGCCAAAGAAGCCGAAGTAGCTTGACTTGCAGTTCCAAATAGAGATCCTGTAACCGATCCTGACAGAGAGCCGGTTATGACTCCTGATACGTTGATCGATCCTGTTATGTATGGTGAGTTGAGTATCATCTTTATTTGTTTTTTATTATGACGTTCCTGCGCCTCCAATAAATGTCATTGAAGCTCTATAACTACTTCCATCGGATATAGTAGCGTTAACAACAATATTATTACCTGAAGCCGATACTGTTAAAGCAGTAACGCCACCTCCCAATGTTTTAGATATTTGTGTTACAGTTGCACTTGTTCCTCTAGGATTAATAACCGTTCCTACCCATACGCCGTTTCCAAGTGCTATATTAGTATTAGCTTGAGATATGTTTATTACAACTAAACCTCCTATGTTATCATTTATAGTTGCTTGTCCATAATCTCCACCCATAGTAAATGTAGTATTAGCAGCTGAAGCAGCTGTCTTTGTTGATTGTTGGAAATTGGTATATCCATTAGTTATTAAAGTGGATCCCATTACTTGCAACTTTTGGCCGTAGTCTGTTGATCCGGCTATCATTACATTACCGCTACTACCAGTAATACGCATTCTTTCTGTAGATGCTCCACTTGAAAATGCTAAATTATTAATATAACTAATTGCCATATCTGTTGGACTTCCTGCGCTCACTAATGCTGAACCTTGTCCTATGTAGCCATACGTAGTTCCATTATGTCTATATTCTTGATAACCATATCCGCTTGTTGGTGAGTCATATACACCATATTGCGTATTTGCTCCCGCTTTAATATGTAATGCGCCTATTGGACTCGTTGTGCCTATTCCTACATTACTACCACTGATCATTATCGTAGGAGAATAGTTATTGCTGCCATTCGCGCCTAACCCTAAAGAAAAGTTATTACCATGAATAAAAGCAGTGCTACCTGTTATACCCAAAAAAGCAGAAGTAGTAACACCATCACTCCATCTTATAAAGCCTTGAAGTCCTAAAGGTCCAGTTACAGCAAATTTTTCACCTGCCGCTCCTCCTACTCCTAAATTTCCGAAAACTGTTTGACTACCTGTAACATTCAAACTACCAGTAAAAGTCTGTCTATCGGTCAATTGACTTCCGAAAATGTTACTACCGGTCATGTTAACTATAGACGACGTGATTGTTTGTACCACCAAGGTTTGCGCAGTGATGGTTCCGGAAGTTGTTAAAGAACCTGTGATAAGTATTGATCCTGATAGTGATACTGGCATATATTATAATTATGAAAGTCTGATTAATATGAAGTTACCGTTTCTGTAAAGTCCTCCTAATGGAACTCCTCCTGCTGCAGCCGCTACATCGTCAACGTAATTCAAACTTTGAGAAACTGTTGTTAGTATGTGATAACCGGCTTGAGTGAAACTGCCTGATAGCGCAAAGCTTTGACTTAACGGTAAAACAAAACTAGCAGTCAATGCGTACGAAGCAGAAACGGATTGAGATCCCGAACCAAAGAATGAGCCCGAAAAAGATCCACTAAAAGAGCCTGTAACAGAAGCTGCAGACCCTGAGACTTTGATGGCCTCGAATCCGTATCTTCCTATTTTTACAGTGTTGTCGGAGAAGGCTTCCATGACAGGAATCCCCGATATATCGCTTACGGAAAATAGGGACCCAGAAAGTTGATCAGTTACCGAGAATAACTGTCCTTGAGATCCTTGTATGTCTAGTAATACGGAACCGGATCCGTTTACTACGAGTCCTTTGCGGACTTTAAATTCGTTTGCCATTTATTTTATCCTTTTTTCATTTTCCAAAAGGCTCACATATAAATATGTGAAACTAATTCTTATAAATCAAAACGTCCTCTAGTTGCGTTGTAGTTTTGTGCGATTTCTTGATCCGATAAAATTCTATTGTACATTAATACAAAGCTAAAATCTCCCGTACTGTATTCTCCAGAGCCTATACCAGGACCTTGTCTTCCAACTACCATCCCGTTTGGTCCTGCAGATCCTGCGTTGTTTGGTCCGTTTGTTAGTAGGCTATTAATATAGAATGAGTAACTGTCTCCACCTATATTTCCAGTTCCGGTGTATATTCTCCAAAAGCTATCGTTTCCCCCTGTTGCCGCTGCTGGACTGACCCAACCTTCAGCGTAGTAGTTAGAAACACTATCGCTCCAATGTCCCAATAACCAGTTGTTACCGTAAGCATTAATCATTCTACCTCTTGTAGCTCCGTTGTATCTAGCGGCTCCCATCACAGTGTAATTGGTAGAAGCCAAATTGGGAGTAGTCGAGCTTATGTACCCAGTTGTACCGTTTGTAGTTAGAACGCCTTTAACGGTTGCTGCGTTGTAAGTAACTCCTCCGGTAATAGTTCCGTTGTTTCCGTTTCCAGATAAATCAAATACAGTATTGCCAGACCCCGGGTAACTGTTCGCATTCGCTATGTCCCAAGCTAATACAAGTCCGTTTCTTACTATGTTTGCGCCTCCTATTGTTGCCATGTTATAAGTTGAATCTTGATTTTGTTGCGTTGAAGTTTTGAGCTATTTCTGTTGCTGATAGAGCTCGATTGTATATTTGTGCTATAGCTATATTTCCTGTAAAGGTTCTTAATGGAAGATCTGCAGGATCACAGGCAATATAAAAATTAAGTCCTGATAAAGAGACGTGAGAAGCGGTGTTTGTTGCTGATGTTATTCCACTAGATTGACATAAATAAGCTGTTGCTGTACTCGAATTAATAGACATAACAATCATGGACCATTGATTATTTGGCATATATAATCCAGAATTCCAGTTATAACTTGCTATAGTATCGTTCCAATGATATCCAACAGAATTACTTGTGTATAAATCCATGCCTGTTGCTAGTGCAGTACTTCCTCCAAAACCTGTTCTATTAAATATAACTGCCGTATAATTTCCTTGTGTTTGAGTAGGATAGGCCCAAGCGATAAAAGTTGCAGCTGATAAAGAGATGTTACTTAAAGCAGTTGATACGTTTTTAGTTGATGGAGCAAAAGTAAAAAAACCTGGGTTACTAGTATACGTTGGACTTCCTGCTAATGTTCCGTTATTGTTATTTCCACTCAAATCTGTCCACGTAGTTCCAGAGCCAGGATAACTATTCCTACTAGCAGCGTCCAAAGCTAACACCAATCCATTTCTTATTATGTTTCCTCCTGTGTACATTATAGGTTGAATCTTGATTTTGTTGCGTTGTAGTTTTGTAAAACTTCTGTTGCCGAGAGAGCGCGGTTGTAGACTTGACTAGTTGCTACATTAGCATTGATATATTGCGTTGCAGCACTTAGACCCCATCTGCCTATATTATATGTTGTATCTCCAGTAAAATAACCTGCTGCAGTTCTAGGACTACCTACTAATACTCCATTTTGATATGCACTTTGGACAAATCCTGAGGTGAAAGTAACGGCGAAGCAATTCCATTTATTTGTTACGGAAGATACTGTTGCTGATAAATCATCATTATACATACCAAATAAAAAACTTGTATCACTTACTAATCTTAAATGTATAGCAGTTCTATCTCCTGCAACAGAACCAACACTAAAATAAACATTAGTAGATGGAGTTACATTAGGGTATACCCAACACATAATAGTAAAAGGGCTACTTGCTATACTAACAGTACCAGATACATAATTAGTACTACCATTAAATGCAATACTACCACCATTAGCAGAACTAAACGTAGGTCCATTTACTAGAGTTCCGTTATTATTATTCACACTCAAATCAGTCCAAGTAGTTCCAGACCCAGGATAACTATTTTTACTAGCAGCATCCAAAGCCAGTACGAGTCCTTGAGTAACTATTTTTGGGCCTCTATTAAATGCCATGTTATAACAGTCTTATTAGTGAACGAATTGTCCAAGTCGCAGTCGATGCGCTGGCTTGAAGCTGTATACTTCCTGTGCTTAATGCCGTTTGTAGAGTTACTCCTGATGTGCTGCCTCCCAAATCTGCAGTATAGTTTTCGTAGTATTCTGTTGAAGATCCTGACCATGTAGAAGTAACTGTGCCACCTCTTACGATTGAACCTGAGAACATTACGTAGTCGAAGAATGCCGCTCTATAAGATGCTGTTGCTGCTGATGCGATTACTTGATAACCGCCTGCTGCTACGGATAAATTCTGTTGGTAAGTTAAAGAAGCAGAAGTTAAAGTTAAAGAGCCTGTTAATAAAGTTAAAGATCCTGAGGTAATATTCATCGATCCACTCAATCCCAAACTTCCCGTAATTTGTGCGGATCCAGTGAAAGGAAAACCAACTCCAGATCCACCGCCCAATACGTAAGAAGCTGTTACTGCGAAAGACGAAGTTATGGCGTAAGAGGCCGTTGCTGCGTTGGGAGATCCGTTGATACCTGAGAAACTGGCTACTGCTTTACCTGAAGAGGAGTAGTTTAAATGTATTTCTGTGTTATTACTGTCTATGACCTTGATCGCAGATGGAATAATAACGTAGTTGTTAGTATCGTATACCTGGTAAGTATTGTACTGATTGTTTAGATTGTGTTGGAACGACCAAGTAACTGCAGGAGTGGTTTGATTCAAGAAAGAAGTGGAACCGGTAACGTAGTTAGCTCCTCCACTTGAAAGAATTGCGTAACCGTTTTGACCGTAATCGAATCTTACTTCGGTCAAGTTTTGCGTAATGCTTGCAATTTCGTTGGGTATGATCTGTTTATAGTTCAAATCGTACACCTGAACTAATGGCGTTCTCGTGTTCATGTTGTGATTCAGCGACCAAGTAGTTGCCGCGCTTGATTGACTGAACGCGACAGTGAAGCCGGGTGCATTGGATGCAGAAAGAGCGAATAGGGCGTAAGATGCTGTGATTGCAGTGTTTGCAGTGGTAGCACTTGTCACCACAGACGCAGAGTAACCGCCTTTGGAAGCCACAGCAACACCCGTAGTTGGAGTAGAGAAATATATAAAAGCAGAGGAAGTGTCCTGTGCGTAAACTCTCTGAGGTATGATTATGTTATTGTTGCTATCGTATATTGTGAATACCGGATACTGAGTTTGTAAGAAGTGATTGAAAGACCAAGTAGTTGCAGCAGAAGCAGTTTGGTATAGGATCGAGCTTGCGCTTCCTCCTAACGCGTAAGATGCAGTTATCGCTTGAGACGCTGTACCGAATAAAGACCCAGTAATTCCTAGAGTAACATTCAAGGAACCAGTGATACCCAAAGAACCCGTTATTTGAGCTGAACCTGAATAAGGGAAAGCTACTCCACCGGCGCCTCCTCCCAATAAGTAAGACGCAGTAAGAGCTTGAGATGCCGTTCCGAATAAAGATCCTGTGATTCCATTGCTTACATTCAAAGAGCCCGTAATTGAAGCTCCAGATCCCGTAATGATTAAAGATCCTGTAATAAGTAAAGTATCGGCGTTAGAAGAGAATACGGTTCCAGTACTTCCTGAAATTGAGAAGCTACCAGTTACGCCAAGACTTCCGGTAATTTGAGCAGATCCAGTAAAAGGAAAAGGCGAAATGTAGCCTAATAAATAGGATGCCGTTAAAGCTTGAGATGCAGTTCCAAATAAAGATCCTGTATGAACTCCAATAAAAGATCCTGTGAATGAACCAGTTCCAGAATAGGCTACGCTAGAACTATTTGCGAAAGAGGAACTAATTGCTGAGCTTGCTGTGAATGAGTAAGAACTGGATATAGCGTTTAATACATAGCTTGCACTTACAGCGCTAGAAGCAGTATAAGCATACGAAGCGGATACAGAAGAACTTGCAGTGTAGGCATAGGAAGCCGAAATCGCTTGTGATGCTGTACCGAATAAAGAACCAGTATGAACTCCACTAAAAGATCCTGAAAAAGAACCTGTAAAACCTCCAGATCCACTGACTGTACCAACTATATTTAAACTGCCGGTGATGTTAACAGAACCAGTCATTGTTTGTCTGTCGGTCAATTGACTACCAAAGATATTGGAACCAGAACTATACTCAATGGAAGACGTGATAGTTTGAACTACAAGTGTTTGAGCAGTTAGAGTTCCTGTAGTTGTGATGTTGCCTGTAGAGTTTATAGAGCCAGTAACTCCCAAACTTCCTGTGATTTGAGCAGAACCTGAATAAGGAAATACCTGTGCTGATACTCCTCCCAATATGTAAGATGCAGTTAGAGCTTGAGATGCTGTACCGAATAGAGAACCCGTAATTCCTAGAGTGACATTCAATGAACCAGTGATACCTAAAGAACCTGTAATTTGAGCAGAGCCTGAATAAGGAAATCCAACGCCAGATCCACCACCGCCCAATATGTAAGATGCTGTTACAGCATAGCTAGCTGTAGTAGCGTAAGAAGCAGAGACCGCTTGACTTGAGGTACCAAACAGGCTACCGGTTATGCCGTTAGTTACTACTAAAGATCCGGATACTACAGAGTTGTTTTGGGCTATGACGCCATTTCTTGCTACGAATTCGTTTGCCATGTTCTAGTACCTCAGTTCCCATTTCCCTGAGGTGCAGGTTTATATATAAATATCGACTATGTTAAATTGAACCTTGATTTTACCGCGTTATAGTTTTGAGTAACTTGTGATGCGGATAATATAGTATTATATATTTTTACACTATAAATACTTCCAGGGAAATACTCGCCTAAAGGACTTGCTCCGTATCCGGCTCCTATTATTAAAGGAGGAGTTGAATATGATATAGACCCCGCTGTAAGATTTCCTGATGATAATACAGCTCCATTTATATAAGCTACAGCAGCTCCTGTAGAACTATTAAATGTAAAAATTACGTTATAAATAGTATTAGCTACAAAAGTATAGTTTGGAGTTAGAGATCTATATGTACCTCCAGTGCTTGTACTACATTCTAATATAGTTCCAGTACTACCTAATCTTATCATATAAGATAAATAAGGAGGAGTCCAGGTAGGGCCATTAAAAGGTTTTGCTAATATACAACTATATAAATTAAAAGAAGTAGGCCTAAACCAAACATCAATACTAAATGATGCGGGTCTAAGACTAGTGCTATCAGATGCAGTAGTATATTGACTAGTTCCGTTAAGTACTAAACCTCCATTAAAAGTGCTACTAAATGTAGGAGAACCAAATAATGTATTAGTATTACTATTTCCGCTTAAATCAGCCCAAGTAGTTCCAGATCCTACATAACTATTTTTATCAGATGCGTCCAAATCCAACACTAATGATGAGTCCCTTGTTATGTATGGTCCGCCTGCTATTCCCATGTTATGTTAGATTAAAGCGTGATTTTTGTGCGTTGTAGTTTTGTGCGATTTCTGAAGCTGATAGTAATTTATTATATATTGATGTGGTAGCTATTGATCCTTTCATTGGGTCTCCACTATTTCCTGTTATTAAGTTAGATCCTATTCTAGTAGTCGTTCCTGAAACAGAAAATGTTGTAAAAGAAATGGAATTAATAAAATTTCCATTTTTATAGACAGCAAAAGTATTACCTACTTTATCAATAACGCATGTTATATTCATCCATTCGCTATAATTGTTTGTCATGGCTATCGTGTATTCTACGTTAAGAGTGACATCAAAAGTTATGCCTACTGAAAGCCATTTAATACTTGTAAAGTTACTATATTGAGCGCCTGAATAATATAATTCTGAGTATCCGTTAGGTCCTACAGAAGTTATGTAGACCCATTGGCTAAGAGTTTGATAGTTATTTAGTAATCTTGTATCAGTATTTGATGGTATACTAATATATGTTGAAGAACCATTAAATATAATACGACCTCCATTTGTAGTATCGAAAGTTGCAGCATTCAAAGTGGAATTATTATTCAAACCACTTAAATCAGTCCATGTAGTACCAGACCCAGGATAACTATTTTTATCGGCAGCGTTTAGCGCCAATACTAATCCATCGGTTACTATTTTTCCATTTGCGTATTGTGTTGCCATTCTATTTTATATTGTTTATCATATCGCAATCACTTCATCAGGCACAGTCGATGCATACCATAAATCATTACTTAAAATTGCTAATACTTCTTCGTATGTGTACGGACCTTCTTTGCTTGTAAGTTCTGATACGCATTGTGGTATTTCACCTTCCCATTTAACGAATGTTTTTGTACCATCTATTGATTTGCGAACCGTGTCGATTGCGGTTTCTTTTACTTGAGTAAAATCAATTTGTTCTAATTCTGATACGTTAAAGATCATGTACGTGTTATTCATAATTTGTATTTTTTTATAAGTTGAATCTTGATTTTATTGCGTTATAGTTTTGTGCGATTTCGGTTGCTGATAGTGCACGATTATAAACTTGAACGTTAGCTATGCTTCCTCCAAAATACTCACTAAATCCATTATCACCTCCAACAAAAAAGGGTCTTGATACTTGTGTTGCGCTAGATGTAGCTGTAGTAATAACAATGTTATTTTTGTAGTAGCTAAAATTAGTACCGTTTTTTACAATACATATATTCTGCCAAACATTTGCGATTAACGAATTATCAATTAACAGCGCTGCTGCATATTCAAATTTATTTCTAGTTAATTTTGTCCAAGTAGCGCCTGTTCTATTCCCTATAATTGGAGAATCTAGATTTCCTGCTGTTCCAGGATTAACCCAAATATTCCAAGTAAAAGAAGTTGCTGTATCGTAAGCTGGTTGACTGTATGTTGTTGTGGTATATTGATTAGTACCATTAAAAGTAAAAAAACCGGAGTTAGCACTATTGAATGTTGGACTATTTGTTAAAGTTCCCGTATATCCATTTCCACTCAAATCTGTCCACACAGTTCCAGACCCAGGATAGCTATTTTTATCCGCTGCGTCTAACGATAGGACTAATCCATCTGTTACTATTCTAGGGCCGTTTCCAAATGACATATTACGCCGGAGTTTCTTCTGTTGGAGCTGCCGCTTCTAATTGCGTTACTCTATATAATCTGCCTGTTGGATCGGCAGCTTGAAGCTCGTCGGCTTTTGCTTGCGCTTCTGGTTCGTTATCGTATTGATAGATGGGATCTTCAGGATTTAATCTAGCGACCCAAATTTGATCGTTTCCTGGTATAAATTGCATTTGTACTTCGAATAACATATTGTATAATTTTAAATTGTTAAGCTTGTGCTTCTGTCCATGCGATACGACCAAGTACGTTTGTAGATGTAGTACTCAAATTAGTTACCACGATCGTAAGAACGTCAGGTCCGTCTGGGTAAATTTGCGTGTTTGCCGTTGCTCCTCCGCCTCCCAAAATACAGTTACCTAAATCACGCACTTTTGTTAGATCAGCAGAAGTTGTACCGTTTACGAAGAATCCCTCTGTTACCTCACCTCCAGCTACTGTGGTTGAAGTACCCGAGTAATCCGCAATTTGAGCCAAACTAGAGTTTACAACGTTTGTAGAGTCTCCAACAGCATTAGTCCAAACTCTATTAGAACTAGGTGTGCCGTTCAAATAGGCTCTTACTAGCATTGTTGTTGGAGTGCTCAACGTAATGTCCAATTGACTTAATACTAATTGCATTCTGTTCGTTAACTCTCTGGCTCCAAATGCTGCAGGTATACCGTTATCAACCGACGGAGATACGCGAATAGAGAATAGCGCAGCTGTAGATCCAGATGTCAATGTAGTTGAGGTAGTTTGTCCGTAAGTAAAGATCAAGGACTTATCGTCGTCGAACTTACCGTCCATGATAGCAGAAGTACCCCAGTGAGATATAGAAGGGGCAAAAGTTGGATAGGCCAATTCTACTGCAACAGGAGCAGACCCTGAATAACTAAATGTTGTGCCTTGAATTGCTCCCATTGGTGCAGCTATAACTGTTGGGTTAGTTGCAGTTGCCGCTTGACTTAGAGTTAGAGTGGTACTTACGATGTTGCTAATGAAAGTTCCATCTGGAAATGCACTTGAACTAATGATTCTTTGGCCAATTTGAAGACCCGCAGTGCTTCCTACTGTCGCTATGTTAGAACCGTTTGCTATTGTTAAAGCCAATGCAGAGTTACCTGCTTGACCTCTTGTTAAATTAGTAAATGTAGTAGAACTGGTTCCGTAATAGTTAACGTATTCTACAACAGAGCCGCTCTTAACTGCTAAAGTACCAGAAACGGGGAAACCGTCAGTGTTTAATACATTCATTGTTGTAGCGACGTTGGATAAACTAGCAGACAATGTTGTATACGGCGGAATAGTAGAAGATTCGTATCTGCCTGGCAAGTTACCAGATCTCATGTAAGCTTCCGTGTTCAAATTGTTTTGTTGCGCTTTGTGTACGTAGGTAACAGCTCCATTAGCGCCTCTTAAGCCCCATCTAATTGTACCAGCTCCGTACCATGCGTAGTCAATAAAGAACATTTGCATTTTAGAAAGATCAAGATTATAACCAGAAGGACCTGTTCCATCCATTCTATCTATATTCCACTGAGATTGAGAAAATCTTGTATCGATTGTTTTAGAAACTACAGCAAATTGAGTAGTAGCGCCTCTATAAGAAGGACTAATTGACATACTCACATCGCTATCTATACCCAAGACTCTGTAAGAACATCCACGAATAACTACGTAATCTCCAGGAGTAATTTGTTTTGAAAATTCTGTTGGGAAAGAGATACTAGTTTGTGAAATATAATTAGATCCAGTTACTGCTGACACTTTGCCTGATACTTGGAAAGTGGAGTTTCTTCTGCCTACGTAAGCTTTTTGACCATCGAACTCCCAGAATAATCCATTTTGTTGATCGAAAATACCGAGTTTATTGGAAGCTCCGTACCATCCAGTAATAGCTACATAGAAAATACCAGAAGCCATAGTTACTGATGGAGCTGATAAAGCTGTATAGGTGAATGTGTTGTATCCTGTAACTGAAGAGACTACGAATGTGCCGTTATACTCTGGTTCGTTTGCGCCAAGAATAGTAATAGTGGTTCCAGGTTGAATATTGTGTTGCTCTTTTGTTTGAACTGTAACGGTTGTGCCTGAGGCTTTTAAAGAGTCGATTTGTAAGTCAGGTTTTAATATAGTACCAGAACTCATTTGAATGCCTTTACCTGATTGATATCTAAAGTAACGTCTTGTTTGTCTTACCGCTTGTTCCATGTTAGAACTACCGTTACTTGAGAATAAGACTCCACCGTCGAAAGGTCTGTGTAAGAATTGAGATTGAGGTCTTGGATAAATCAAAGCAGTGGTTCCAGATAATACACCAGTTGGAGTTCCAAAAGGAGTGTAATAAGAGAATGACGCTGTGCTTGAAATACTTGCAACAGTAAAAGATCCGTTAGGCGCATTTGTTGTTGCTACAGATCCAGTTACTGCTATTTCGTTGCCTATAGAAAGACCGTGAGGAACACTACAAGTCACGTTAATTAAAGATCCTGTATAAGACAGATTGGGATTAGTTCCAATGTTAGCGGCAGTAAAAATAGTACCTCTAAAAATATTAGTTTTATTTTGATCGAATATTGCCGTAATATTAGTAGTATTAGTAGATCTAGCTGTGTAAGTAAAAGTGCTAGTTAAACCGCCGGTCTCAATAATATAGGTACCGTTTGCAATAGTTAAATAGGTATCTTGAACTGTTATTGGAGTTCCATTAGATGGAGCATTACCTACACCCAATACTACCGTAACAGTTCTTGAGTTAGCGTTCATTGTGATAGAACTTATGTTTGGAATTTGAGTAGGAACAGCAAATCCAAAAGGTCGATTGTTGGTCATTGCCAAGTTTTCCCACTTAGTGATTTGCGTGCTATATTCAAAGTCTGTATCGATCAAGGCTTGAGGCTCAGAAACTCTCATCTTATCAACCGGGTCCATCAGCGTTTCGTCAGGTCTCATTGTGTTGTAAAGATCGTCTACGTAGATTTGTAACCTATCGGCGTCAGCTTGACCAGCAGTATTAAAAGTTAATGTAATAGTAGTCTGATTGGTTGCACTATTGAAAGAGGTTGAACCGCCCAAAGATGAGTTAGCAAAGTTGTAAATAATAACGTTTCTTGTCGTGTTAGTAATCAAAAGTAGGTTAGTAAGTGTAACGTACCCATCCACTACGACTGTTTTTGAAGCGGCTGTAAAGGTGTAATTCCTGAGTAATTTTTTTGCCATTTTGTTTGTTTTATCCTCCGAATACTATTGAATAAGAAATTGCGTCCACTTGACTTGCGATGGTTCCTCCTGAAGTAAGAGCGCTACCACTCATTGAAAGGGACCCTGAGATAATCACGCTTCCAGATATTTGCATGGAACCTGATACTACTGGACTATCTATTATCATTTTTTCTTTTGTTTATAAATATCTTAAGTTATTTTTTTATATTCCAAATCTTCCTCGTGTTGCGTTGAAGTTTTGTGTGACTTCGGCTGCAGTGAGGGCGCGGTTATACATTAAAATATTTCCTATGCTTCCTATAAAAGGATTAGGATTATTTCCTCCCGTACTTCCTATTACTAAATTAAAACTATCAACAGCAGGTATTGTTCCTGCTCCTGTTGATACTTGAGAACCATCATAATAAAGTGTTTTAGTAGTTCCAGACATTGTTGCCGATATACTATGCCAGTTTCCATTACCTAATGTTGTTATAACTGGTGAGTTTAAATCCCCGCCATTTGTCCATAAAGAAAAACTATTAGCAGCAGGCGCAATGTTTAAATAATACGAAGTAGCGTAATTTTTAGCTATTAATTGTTGATTGGTAGTAGTAGTTGTTTTATACCAAACAGAAAGTGTTAAATTAGTTAAATTAAGAATAGACCTGTTTCCTACATTTAGTGGGTTAGTATTAAAAACAAGATTACCAGCATTTCCTGTATTATAACTAGGAAAACCAGACCCTGATGGAACTGCATTTAATTCATTTCCACTCATATCCTTCCACGTCCCAGCATTCACCAAATCATTGTATGAATTCTTAGCCGATGCATCCAAGTACAATACTAAACTACTGTCCTTTATTATATTTGGTCCTCGCCATGTTCCACTTACTGTACTCATAGTCCAAATCTTGATTTTTGTGCGTTATAGTTTTGGGTGACTTCGGCTGCGGAGAGGGCGCGATTATATATTTGAGCTATTGCGTTATATCCGCTAGTAAAAGTTGTGCTATCTACTGTTCCCATATTCCACCCGGCTGTAGATGTTCTTAAATTTGTACTTGATGTATTGGTAGTAGCTTCTAATACGCCATTTACATAATGTTTAATAGATACGCCAGCAGTCCAAACTCCTGTTAAATAGTACCATGTATTTAATGGTAATATTGAAGTTCCCACAGCATTAAATTGAGTATTGCCTCCAGAAGTAGTTACGACACCAGAAAATGATGTTCCGTCTGTCCAAGCACTTATTAATAATGACCATCCATTTCCTGATTGGTCTCTACCTCTAACTAAGGGATATTTAGCTTCTGAGTAGTTATCGTTTTTGAACCAAAGCGCAAATGTAAAACTATCGGTTGTATTTCCAAAATATGGAGAGGTAATGTACTGATTTACTCCGTTTATAAAAATTGAACCTCCATTACCACTATCAAATGTAGGGCCGTTAGTTAGTGTTCCATTATTCACATTCCCACTTAAATCATTCCATACAGTTCCACTACCAGCATAAGAATCTTTCTTAGCAGCATCCAAATCCAGTACTAATCCGTCTTTGACTATGCCTCCGTAATATGCGATTCTTCCTGCCATTATATTAAGCCGAAGCGTGATTTTATTGCGTTATAATTTTGTTGGATTTCTGTTGCGGTGAGGGCGCGATTGTATACTTGAACATTTGATATAGTACTTGTTGAATATTCACCAGCAACTGGATCACCTCCAATATAAAAAGCGGCTGATGCTTTTGTTACTGAGGATGTTGTTGATGCAACAGAAACACTATTTTGATAATATGTTAATGTAGTTCCATTTTTTACAACACATATATTTTGCCATATGTTCGCAGTCATACTGTATGTTAATACTGTAGGATAATATTCAAGTGCTTGAAATGTTAGTTTAGTAAAAACTAATTCTGCGCCTCCTCTATTACCGAGTATTGGTGCCGTACCACTTGCAGCATCAGGAATAATCCATAAATTCCAAGTAAATGAAGTTCCGGTACCATATGCTGGTTGTGCATATGTTGTTGATGTGTATGTACTACCTCCATTAAAATTTAATACTCCTCCATAAGTAGAATTATAAGAAGGACCATTTACTAACGTTCCATTATTTCCTCCTCTACTTAAATCACTCCATGTAGTTCCACTACCAGGATATGACTTAGAATTAGCCGCATCCAAGTACAGTACTAAACCGTCTGTTACTATTTTAGGTGAATAATTAAATCCCATAACGTTATATTGATCTTATAATTGCTTTTACTGTCCATCCACTACCTGTAGCTACTGATCCTGTTACTACCATGTTACCGCCTGATATTGATGCCGCCAAAGTTAATAATGAAGTATTTCCAAAGTCTGTTGTTGAGTTGTCCATGTAATTCACGCTCGATCCTGACCAAATAGCTGCGAATACTCCTGCTCTAGCGCTCGAGCCTGATTTTGCTGTGTAATCTACAAATACACCATCGTAAGATGATGTTGGTACTGAGTATATTACAAAGCTACCACTGTTAGTAGTTGTAATTTTATTTGTTGTATTTAATGCTGGTGCTAAATAACTGCCTACAAGTGTTGTGTTGTCTGAGAATACTTCTAGTATTGGTAAACCGGATAAATCGTTTACGCTGAATAAAGATCCTGATAAATTATCTGTTACTGAGAACAACTCGCCTTGTGAACCTTGAACTGTAAATATTGGTTGCGCTGAACCTGAACCTACAACAACTAATCTTTGCGTTCCTGATCCTGAAATTAAGGCTGCGGATGATGTTATAGATCCTAAAAAACGAGCATTTGCAGAACCTGTAATACTACCTGATATGTTTAAAGAGCCTGTAATAGTAGTATTACCTAATACATTTAAGGAACCCGTCATTAAAACAGAACCAGTAAATTGTTGAGTATTAGCTGTGCTATTACCAAATATATTTGAGCCTGAACTATAAATTATAGATGAAGTAACAGTTTGTACTACAAGTGTTTGAGCAGTTAGAGTTCCAGTTGTGGTGATGTTTCCGGTAGAATTGATAGAACCAGTAACTCCTAAGCTACCAGTAATTTGAGCAGAACCGGTGAAAGGAAATCCAGCTCCTGATCCACCGCCTGGAATGTTTATTGAAGCTGTGCTATTGCTTACAGTGGCAGTGACTCCTGCGCCCGTAAAATTGAAATAAGAAGCAGTGCCTTGAGTAGCGCCCTCGTCTTGAATGTAAATTGCTGAAATGCCGCCTCCACCACCGTTTAAAGCGTATGAAGCCGTGAGTGCATAAGAAGAAGAAATTGCCTGACTTGAGGTTCCTTGCAAAGATCCGGTAAAAGATCCTTTGAACGAACTAGCGCTGACGAATGTGTCTACCGATACCGAGCTAAAACTGGCGTCAGACCCAGAAGCTAAGACTTTTTTCCATGATGGCATATTTTCTTCTAATTACGGTTGGTTACAGTTATTACTGCCCACTTCCACTCTCGTGGCCAATAACCAGATTCTATTTCTAGAAACTAATTAACAAGTTTGCTGTAAATAAATATCTGACTAATCCTTTAGTGAGATGTAATACTCTTGTAACTTGAGTACTAGATTGTATACGTCCTCAATCTGATCACCACGGAAATTCATGGATTTGATCATTGTAAGCAAAGCCTCTACTTCGCCTTTTGAAAGCTGTAACTGAGTTGTCTGTTGTTGAACCGGTTGTAATTCAGATTCTTTTTTACCAGAGAATGAAAATCCCATAACGTTTTAAAAGTTTTATTATGCCCAAATATAAATGTCGTCTGTTGTTGTGTTTATCCATGTGTTACCAATACCGTTAGTAGTAGATCCATAAGTTGGAGGAGTAGCGTTACTAGGATTGGTGGCGCTTATCTTAGTGGTATTTACGTATTCGTCTGCTACTACTGAAGAGGCTGTTGCACTTACGTTGTACGCTACTGCAAAACGACCGTAAAGACCTGTACTTGATGATTCCAAATAGAATGCAGATCCAGAAGCGTATCCAGGGCCTGTTGATGTAGCAATAATGAAACCGCCGTCTACCAACGAGTTAGATCCTGATGCCAATAAGATGAACTGATCTGCAATTAATACGTTTTGTGTATTTTGGAAACTAGCCGTACCTTGAACTGTTAAGTCACCAGCTACGGTTAAGTTATTATTAATAGTGACTGGAACGTTACTGGCTACGCTAATTGCTGTACCAGTATCACTAATATTTGAGTTGGCAAATGCTGTGCCTGTCCACTTAGGAAGCGTGTTAGTAGTTAAAGCAGCCGCGCCTGATACAGAAATGGCTACAGAAGAGGATCCGTTATAAGAAAATGCAGTAATTCCTGTGCCTTGAGTTAGTGTTGCGATCGTTTGAATTGCATAAGAAGCTGTACCAGCGTTAGATGCGGTTCCAAATAAAGATCCGCTAAATGAACCAGATACGGCTCCGAAAAAAGAACCGGTAAACGAACCTGTACCTGAATAAGCTACGCTAGAGGTTACAGCATAAGAAGCAGAAAAGGCGTTAGATGCGGTTCCAAATAAAGATCCTGTGTGTGCTCCACTAAAAGATCCTGAAAAAGAACCCGTAAAACCTAAAGATCCACTAACTGGTCCTACTATGTTTAAACTACCTGTAATGTTAACAGAACCGGTCATGGTCTGTGTATTGGCAGTAGAGCTACCGAAAATGTTAGATCCTGATGAATATTCTACTGAAGAACTAATAGTTGTTACTATTAAAGTTTGAGCAGTAAGCGTATTTTGTATTAAAGCGTTTGAAGCTGTTAATGAGTTTCTAACTACGAAGTTATCAGCCGAAGAAGCCGTTAGAGCAGAAGTTGCGTTTATCGCTGAACTCGCAGTGTAGGCGTAAGAAGCAGAAACTGCTATAAGTGATGCCGAAGCATTAATAGCAGAACTAGCCGTATAAGCATAAGAAGCAGAAACTGCGTAAGATGCAGTGGCAGAAATTGTACCGGTTACAGTACCAGAGAAAGATCCTGTAAAGCTACCCGTTAAAAAAGTACCCGCACTTGATGCAGATATTTGTTGAGTTATTACACCGACAGAGGTTGCCGCGGAAATAGAGCCACTACCAACAATCTGATTATTAACGTTTAAATTGGCTAATTCAGCGGACGATCCACTGACAATGACTTTTTTCCAGGCTGCTGGCATGTGTATTTGTTTTTAAACTACTTATAAATATTGAGACTTTAGCTAAATGTAGCCTGGTCTAATCCAACATAAACAGATTGACTGGTAAAATAGATACCGCCGTACTGGGGAATTGGAATATAACCGCTTTCGAATACTTTATTTTCTACAGTTCCTTCATTATTTATTTTAAAAACGTTTTTGCTACCGCTTGTAATTAAAAAGAAGTGGGGAACTGATCCTGTAGCATTCACTGTTACGCTTCCACTGTTGCTCAAGCTAAATATGGTGCTGCTTGCAGAAACTATTGTAAATATAGTTGGACCTACGTTAACGCTTGCTGATATGCTTCCTGTCGCTATTCTGAATAGATTGAGGTCGTTAATGCTACTAGCAGATATGTTTGTTAATCCAGCTCCGTTTCCAAAGAAAGATCCAGTAAAAGAACCTGTCAAAGATCCTAGAGAAGTGTTTAGCGTACTTCCTACGTATTGATAAACAGAGATGTAAACGTATTGACTAACGCTTGGCATTACGGCAGAAGAGCTGAACTCTAAAACGCCTGTCTTGTAATCGAAAGCGTAGTTGTTAACGGAGATTTGATCCGCGTTAGCAGGCGTACTCGCATTTGTTGAAACGAATACTTTTGCCAAATAACCGGCTGGGTTGTCTTCCGTATTTGCGTTGGACAAAGCTGGAACAGAATACTTTGGAGATACAAAACTGCCTTGCTGACCCGAGTCCAATAGCTGAGCACCAATACCACTACTCGATCCGCTTGGAGTTGTAAAGAACCAAACCTCGTTGTTTAAGTCGGATTTGGTTAACTTCTTGCGATAGTAATACTTCATTACCGGCTTACCGCCAGAGCTGTATACAGATAAATCTTGGGAGCTTCCACTAAAAGGTAAACTGCTAGATGGGATCAAAGCTGCATCCGTATAAACTTCGCTAGAGTTTATGTCCAACGTAGAAGTAAACGCTTCTTGAGAATCTAAGAGCGTTTCATGAGTATACCTTCTACTTTGTAGGAACCTGGAGGATTTTTTTACGCTATCTATTGCCATCTATATTAAATATTAACTAAATGTTACTGTTATTCCCGTTATTGGAGTCGGGTCTCCGTTGTACTTAACTATAACGTATACTTCGTCGTATTGTGAGTTTAAAATCATTCCATCAGCATTTCTAATCGGTATAGTATAAGTAGTGCTTGCTAAAGATCCACCAGTATTACCATAAAGAGCTATAGCAGAACCAAATGGATTTTTACCGTCAGTATTTGCTGTAATACTTCCTGAAACTAAATTCGATAACAAGTTTGCTGGGTCGTAAAATCTAGCAGGCGTGTATATTGAACTGTTTGAAGATTCGAATAGTAATGCTACTGATATTGCTGTCGCAGTGGTTGCGTCCCAGTTAACCAAAGTTTGACCCAAATTTAAGGTCATCGAAGTCTTAGTTCCAGAAGTCGTGAACTTTCTAACGTAGTATTTGTAAGCGCTCGCAGAAGATGGATTTGGCAACCAATATCCGTAAGCGCCTCCAGGTTTTACTAAGTATCCAGGTTTTACTTGAAGATCAGTTGCGCCTAAGTTACCATAAACAGATCCAGTGTTCCAAAAAGATCCACTGAAAGTTAAAACGGTATCGCTTAATTGTAAACGATAACTTTCACCCAAGAATGATTCAATTAAAGCGGTAGAAGTATCTGTACCTTGACCTCTACCGAAGTATGCTAAAGATCCGCTGGTTGCGTTTTGACCAAATGATCCAGTAGAGTGATAGTAGATCGTTTGAGTATCGTAAGTTGAAGCGGCTGCGTTTTTATTGGTAGCATTTGTTGTAACTGTGAAAGTAACAGGAGTTAAACCTATCTGAGCTATATTGGTATTTGTACTAGCAGCAAATGTATAAAGACCGTTTAATTTAACGCTGTCTGTTTCGAAAGGAATTGTTGAAGTCGCTCTAGCAGTTACGCCCGTGGAATCATATACGGCATTTGCGGTTTGTATAGTTCCACCAGCTGTAGAAATAGTAGTAGTTCCAGAAGTTTGCGTTAATCCAGTTCCTGAAACTGTTTGATATGCTAAGTTGGTGCCGGCAAAATAAAGAGGATTAAAAGCGCCTGTAACAGAACTAGAAACGTTGTAAGTAGAACCACTCAAATAAGGAGCTCCACTTAAAGATCTTGAAACTGCAGATAGAGAAGCAGAAGCTGCCGCCGCAGTAATTGTATTTGCTGGAACGTTTGTAGATATTGTAGTTAATGGAGCGTAGAATATCTCGGCGTTACTATTAATTGGCGAAGTATATGGACTAGACCCACTTGCTATTATAATAGATGCCGATATGTGATAATAACCTGAACCTGTATAATCTGTAGAAGCTCCGTATACTGCCGGAGAAAATACAGAAGCAAATTTACCGTCTTGATATGCAGCTGGAATTACTGCTGGATTAGCGGTATTGATCTTGGCTAAAGTTACTCCTGATGTTGTACCGGCTCCTGTTTGAGTAATTAAAGTAGCTGATGAAGACGTAGCAGTCGTTGCTTTAGTTGAGCTATTTAAAAATTTGAAATTAAAAGATCCAGAAACCTTGAAATTAGTTGCATTTCCACTTAGTAGTGTACCGAGTCCAAATAATTGAGCATCTGCAGAAGAGGTTGCTACTGTAGTTCCAGACGCAACACTAGTGTAAGTGTATCCGTAACTTGTAGAAGTATATATAGGCGTAATACCTGAGAATATCGTGCTTCCTGCTGTCGCGAATCCTTTGCCCTGTAGATATGTTATGGTCGCATTACTAGTACTTTGAGGAACGCTACCAGCAGTAACTGTGCCTGTTGTAGTGTTTTGAGCATTGGCAGTATAAGATCCAAAAGTTCTTGTGTTTGGACTTGCGTCAGGAGCAGAAGCAGATAGCAATCCAGCCAAAAATCTAAGTATCTCTGACACGTCTGTTTGAGTTGTAAAGTTATTAAAATAAGATCCACCTAAATTAGTTTGCCACTGATTTGATGTTGGATATCCTGCGTTTATATTGTATGCATTTATTGATTGAGAGACAATAAGTCCAGCATTCATCGTTGCGCTGCCTGTCAAATTTAAAGAACCAGAAATATTGACAGATCCTGTAAATGTTTGAGTATTTGCAGTTGAATTACCGAATATGTTTGAACCAGAGCTGTAAATTATAGAAGAACTAATAGTTTGAACTACTAAGGTTTGAGCTGTCAAAGTTCCTCTTATCAGTGCATTAGAAGCTGTAATGTTTCCGCTTACGTCCAAACTACCTGTGAATGAAGCGCTCGTATTAACAACAAATCCGTTATTTGGAGATATAGAAGCTGTATAACTACCACTCGCTATTTGAGAAAGATTCAAACCAACGATATTGCTCGCAGAGATGTTAGTCAATCCGCTACCGTCACCAAAGAAAGACCCAGTAAAAGATCCAGTAAAGCTACCATTACCTCTTATGGCAAAAGATGCCGTTTGAGATAAACTTGCGCTAATTGCGGAACTAGCCGTGTAAGCGTAAGATGCGGAAATGGCTTGAGATGCAGTTCCAAATAGAGATCCGGTATGAACTCCTATAAAAGATCCAGTAAAAGAACCTGTTCCTGAATAGGCTACACTTGAAGTATTTGCAAAAGAAGAGCTAATTGCACTTGATGCTGTGTAAGCGTAAGAAGCAGATGTTGCGATTAAAGAAGCTGATGCTAAAATTGCAGAGCTAGCTGTATAAGCATACGATGCACTAATAGCTATTAATGACGATGAGGCAACTATTGCGGAACTAGCGGTGTATGCATAAGAAGCTGAAATAGCAATCAATGAAGAGGACGCTAAAATTGCCGAGCTTGCCGTGTACGCATAAGAAGCAGAAGTAGCCTGCGAAGCCGTTCCAAATAAAGAACCAGAAATACCACCAGTAACAATTAAACTGCCTGATACTATTTCGTTGCCCTTTAAAGTAAGACTTCCTGTTATGTTTACAGATCCAGTAAAAGTCTGAGTATTAGCTAAACTGTTTCCAAATAGATTAGATCCTGAACTGTAAATTACTGATGAGCTAATGGTAGTAACTACTAGGGTTTGAGCTGTTATAGTTCCAGTAAATACAGCATTAGAAGCGGTTATGTTTCCGCTTACGTCCAAACTACCTGTAAATGAAGCGCTCGTATTAACAACGAATCCATTGTTTGGAGATATGGATGCAGTATAACTACCACTAGCTATTTGAGAAAGGTTTAAACCAACAATATTGCTCGCAGAAATATTTGTTATTCCTGAACCATTACCAAAGAACGACCCACTAAAGGAACCTGTAAAAGAACCCGATAACGGAAAGTGTAGCTGTTTATTATAAAATTGTGCCATTAAGGTTTAAATTTACCTACTGCTAATATTAAGTCTGTTGATTCAAAACTAAATGTCAAAACTGATGGATTAATAACTAAAGTAGAAGTTCCAATACCGTTGTCTGTCCAGCTTGTAATTGCAGACGCTTCAATATATTGACCGTTTACAAAGAAATTGAAATTGTCTATGCCATTTGCCGGAAGTCCTGTCGGTGTCAATCCCCAAGATTTGTTGAAAGTTGCAGTCGTTGAGTTTACGTAAGTTCCTGAAACTTGTAAGCTTGTACTTAAGTAAATAAGTGTAGCAATGTCTATTCCCGACGTAAAAGTATTGTTGACAGAATCCGCCGCTAATACACTGCTGATCTTCTTTGGTTGTATTATTCTCATGTTTGCTTGTTGTTGTTCTGCGCTTGCGGCTGTTTCTAGACCGAAAACTACTTGAGATACCCCGAAGTATCTATTGGCATTTGCGATCTTTTTGTTGACGCTGTCTGGTATTAAATATCCGTTCAAAACTAAAGTAAACGTACACTTAACAGCTCTGTCTTGTCCCACATCGTAACTTATGTTGTCACTGAATGACTCTATAGAAGAGTAGAATTGAAATTTATTAGGATCTCCCCAATAAGATCTAGAGGCAAAATTCAAAGATTCTACTATCTTGTCCATCTGTTCTACGGTATAAGTCCAAACAATGCACTCGTATTCTAATGTAACGTAATCAGGAGTAACCACTACAATATACTCAGTTTCAGGACTTCTTTCGGTTAGAATTCCAAAGTTACCGTAGTTGTTTCTCTTTGAATATCTCTTCTCAAATAGTTGAACGTTGTGTACCAAATTTCCGTCCAATTTATTTCCCAACCCTCTATTTTGTGTTACGTTGTTTCTTTTAAACATTAATAACGGATACAAAATCTTTCCATTAGTGTCTCTATAAAAACCGTCCCTTTGAATGCCTTTCCAGTTTTCTGGTGTACCGTATAATATAGGAACATTTATAAGCGTATTGTTTTGTATTGTTGATAGCTTTAATACGTCTGTAAAATAATACATTAAAGCCTCGTCAATATCTTTTATACCTACATAAAAATCTTTGTCAGTATCGCCCTTAACACTAATCTGTTTTGCTCTATTTATTTCAGGTTGACCTAATTTTGTTGTTTCAGAGAATACGGAATTAGGATTGCCCGTCTTTTCGTCGTACGGAGCTACTAATTTATTCATGAACTCTCTTCTATTCTGAGGTCTTACTGTCTGATTCATTATAAGCGTTCTTGTTTAATACCAATTCTATCCGCACTGGTATAGTGTGTTGTTAATATAATCGAATAAGAAGTACCAAAATTTTGTAATCCTTCTGAATACGCATAACCATCGTCTTTTCCTAAGATTAATTGATTTTCGTTAACGTTATCAACAGCGTAATAGGATTCGTTGTACATTAAAACATCTCCAACTTCAGGAACTATATTAGCGTCAACTAAATGATCTCTAAAAAATCTAAAAGTTACAGCTCTATCAATATCTACTACGTGATCCTTTAATATTGCAGAATAATCTCCTCTTTCTATCAAACAGTTTATTAATACCGGTCCTATATAATATCTAGCTATACCTTCGCCGTACACGTTTACAGTAGTATCGTTTAATTGATACTTGTAATAGCCAATTTGTTGAGACACTACGTTCTCTACAAGTTCTCTTGTAATTCCTTTAAACGTCGATATGTCTCGTAAAGATCCAAATATTGCCATGTTATCCTATGTATATAAACATCGGTACTTCTGATAAAGTGCTCGATATAGATTGATTTTCTGATTGTTTTCTTTCTAATTGAGCTTTGCGACTCATGTCTTCGAAATCTAAACGAAGTCTTTCTCTTAAAGCCTGTTGTTGAGCTTGACCTTTTGAAATTAAATCGGCTCCATTCAAAGTAACCTCAGAACCTGGTGCAGGAATTTGTGCATATTTTCCTCTAACTAATCCAAGTAATTCTGAAGATAAAGCCAAAGTGTATTCAAATATCCATTGTCTTCCAGGGTGATTGATCTGTCCATAAGTAATTGTGCCGTAAGGAACATTTGATGGATTGCTAACCAAAGTCTTATCGTTTCCGTAAGGACTATTTTTTGTTGGATCTGCAAAGTCGGATTTCTTAGAGTACTTCACCCAAACGTACATGCCATTGGTTTCTGGTCTAGGCAGTATTGTAAGCTTGTTGTTTGTTAATTCAAAAGAGAACCAAGAGCGTCTTACTTGATTTGACATCTCGATCTCTTGAATTCTTTGAATGTCCCAATAAACTGGGAACAAAGTAAAATTCAATCCTGGAGAATAGCTCGCCCAACCAAAGTTTTCTGTAGCGCCTTGGTAATTTATAGAACCACCCAAATACGGATCGTAGTATTGATTTACGGCAGGATTTCCCTTGTACATTACCTCTTGTATCACTATTCTATCGCTTCCACTTATCATTCCAGAGTTGACTGCCCATTTTTGCATGTCGTAAACTTGCTGGCTTCCTGAAAGTTCTAAAGAAGCAGAGTAAAATTCTATCGTACCTCCAATTCCTATTTGAGCTCCGTAGTTGTCCGCAATGGTAACTATAGAGTTCAAAGAAGGTACAACAACAGTATTATTCAATTGAGAACCTGTAGAAGCGCCTTCAAGCCCTAAGTAATTGTCCTTTATCTTTGATTGGTAAAGCTCTTCAGAATAAACTGAAACCGCCTCTTCAAAACAGGTAAAAAGATTTGTGTCTTGCAGTTCTACGTCCATTATAGGAAATCCCAGCTTTCTTGCGCAGTAATTTGCTACCTTTGGCGCGTCTGCTACGAATTGAGGATCCAAATCGTAGTACCCAAATGGGGTGCTACTACCTGTGATAAATACAGGAGATCCGTTGTATATTGTAGGGTTTGCCATTAAATGCTTTCAAATAAATATTTAAGCTATTGGTAAAACCCAAAAACTATAATTATTCGTACGCTTTGTATATTTCCAATATGTTTTCGACTATTGGGTCTCTGTGGTTGGTCTTTAGTGTCACTACCTCAAATCCTGGTACCTCTTTAAAGTTGGTGCATATAAAATTAAAACCGCTCATCTTTCTGTCTTTAAGATCTATTTGAGCTCCGTCTCCGCATATAATCATTTTAGTTCCAACGCACACTCTGCCCAATAAAAGCTCCATCTGTCTGTTTGTAATGTTTTGAGCTTCGTCCACTACAACAAAACAATTGCTCAAATTTCGTCCTCTCATAAACGCTAAAGGAATCACTTCTATTTTGCCGTCCAATAGTTCTTTGTCTATCTTTTCTTTGTTGTAAAGCCTATACATGTTGTCGTATATGGCAGCCGTGTAAGGAGCCAATTTGTCCTCTTTTGTACCAGGCAAAAAACCGATGTCTTCTCCAGAAGTTACTGCAGGTCTGGTTAAAATGATTCTTTCTATCTCTTTTTTAAACAAAAGGTCTAGGGCGATCTGTGCTGCCAACATGGACTTACCGGATCCGGCTTGTCCCTTTAGAACAGTTATTTTGTTATCGAGAATTATTGACTTGGCTTGCTTTTGCTCCTCGTTCAGTGGAATTAAAAACTTAATTGGATTTTTTGGAGACTTTTTTGAAATCGAGTTCGTATCAGTCATTCGCTACCTTTCTAGATAAATATGCACAAAAAAAGACCCAACCGAAGTTGGGTCCTTTATTATATAGATCTTAAATAGATTAAACTATTTGTAAATCTGATACTACTACTAATCCGTAGAATTCCGGACGGATCATAGTCATTGCGTAACGAGTCATGATACCTTTACGTGGAGTAAATGTAGCTGGATCGTACACTAATGGAGTCATGATCAATGGAACATAAGGAGAGTATACAGCACCTGCTTCTAAGAACTGAGTACCACGGAATCCTAATAAGATTACGTTCTCGGTCATATAAGGGTTTTTGTACACTTTGTAGCGGCTGTTTAAAGCACCTACTTTCTGAACACCGAATGCATATTTCATTGTATCTGCTGCACCGTCAGTATCAGCTGCAAATCCTGGGATTGATTCCAAGATTGTAGCTACTGCTGGAGAAACTACCATGAAGTTAGCACCACCACGTAAAGTTCTTTGGTGGATGATGTTAGAAACTTTTTGTAACTTGATACCAATAGTTTGGAACCAAGTCATTTGGTTGTAGTAAACACCAGTTGTGTTACTAGTAAACGCAGTTTTAGCAGCGTTGATTTGATCACCAACCTTAGCTGACCAATATTCTACTGTTGGAGCGTTAGAGATTAACATGTCCATTACTTCTAAATCGATCTCTAAAGAGATGTACTCAGATAATAAACCTGTTAATTCAGCTTCAGCATCTAAAGAATGGTAAGCATTCAAATCTTGTGCGAATTCTGGAGTCCATTGTGCTTTCAATTTTCTTGTTTTAGCACTGATTGTTTGAGACTTCATTTGAACGTTGATCTCAGGGATAACGATTGAAGTAGCTGAAGCAGCGTTAGGAACAGAGAAACCTTGAGTTGCAGTTCTGTCTTCAAAATCACCTCTTGTATTGAAATCAGTAGCTTTAGTGTATTCAACAGTGAATGCACTTGACTGAGATACTTGAGTAGAAGAACCACTTACGAAGAAACTAATAGTACCACCGCTAGTGTAAGCAAATTGTTGCAAGTTGTTTGCAGCAGTTACTGAACCAGAAACGATAATAAAAGAACGAACAGCGTTAGCATCGAAGTTAGCTAAAGATGAAGTATTGAAAGTTACTTTCTTAATTTCATTAGCAGCTAAAGAAGATGTGTAATCTGAATTGAAATCGATTTCTGCAGAAGAAGCCGAAGCTACTGTTGCAGCACCTGAAGATGCAGAAAATTGGTTAGTTGAATAACCAAAACGACCAACACCGTATAAAGCACCAGCAGCAGCGTTACCGAAGTTAGCTGTGTTTGTACCGTATAAAGATTGACCAGCGGTGAAAGGATCTTTAGTGTTTCCGTATTGGAAATCTAAATAGAATACTAAACCAGCAGGTAAGTTCATTGGTTGAACAGAAACGAACTCTTTTGCAGCGATTTGACCGAAGATCTTACGAACTAACGGTAAAGCAACACCAGCCCATTGTTCACCAGTACCAGCTGTAAAGTTAGCACCGTTTGTGATACCACCACCTGTTTGAGAAGATTCAACTACTAATTGCTTAGCTTGGTTTTCCAAGATAATAGACATAGTTGACTTGTCTTGATTCTCTAAACCTTCTAAAAGGCCAGATTTTGCCCACTTCTTAGAAAGCTTCTGAGCTACAGTAAACTGAGCTTGTTGAGCGTTCTGAGCGGACTCATTTAATAATGATTGTACTAAATTTGCCATTTTTTATGGAATTAAAATTTTGTTTTTGATAATCCTGCTAATACTTGCATTCTAGAAACAAAAGGATCAGATTCGATCGTTTGTTTAGGTGCTAAACCAGCAGCTTGAGATGCGAAACCTTCGTTGATTGACTTTTTCTTAGTCACAGAGAAAGATTCATTTAAAGTAGCAAAAGTATTTTTTACTTCTTTAACTGTAGTAGCTCTATCGAAAGCGTTTACAGCTTTCATTTTTTGAGATTCAGTTAAAGACTTAGACTTAAACAATTTGTTCATGAATAAGTACTTAGCGTTCAATAAATTAACTTCTTTCAATTGAGTTTGAAGATATTGAATTGTCTTGTTAGCCTCTTTTAATTGACCAGAAACAGCTGTACCTACATTTTTACCTTTTGTTTGTGCGGCTACTGGATTTGATCCTGGAACTGCTACGCCTGGTTGCATGATAGAGTTGTTGTTCTCGTCTAATTCGTCTTCTTCAGCTTCATCCAATTCGTCTTCTTTTTTACCTTTTTGAGCTTCCTCTAATTCAGCAAAAATCTCATCTAAGTTGATGTCTGCAGTGTCATCGTCGCCTTCAGCGCCTTCAGCACCTTCTTCATCAGCTTGATAAGGAGCAAGGATATCTTTCAATTGACCTAAAGTGATTGTGATGACTTTTTCTTCATCTTCCTCACCAGCTGTTTCACCAGCTTCGTGGTCCATTGAACCTTCTTCGTCGCTTTCGCCCTCTTCTTCGGCTTTAGCTTCGTCAAATTCTTCCTCTTCTTCTGACTCTTCTTCGTTTTGACTAATTTCGTTTCCTTCGTTAGCCAAAGCTTCTAATTCGCCAAGGATTTCTTCTAAAGAGGTTTCGTCCATTTCTGTTTCGTCCATTTCTTCAGCTTCGTCCATTTCCTCAGACTCATCCATTTCTTCAGATTCATCCATTTCTTTGGTTTCGTCCATTTCTTCAGACTCATCCATTTCTTTGGTTTCGTCCATTTCTTCAGTTTCGTCTAATTCTTCCTCTTCTTCTTTGATAGAGTCTTTAACTTTTTTCTTAAAAGGAGATTCTTTTTCAGCAGCTTTTAAGGCTACGCCTTTTTTACCAGCTACTGGTTCTTTTGCTTCGTCCATTTCTTCTTCATCTTCAGATAAAGATTGACGTAGCATTTCTTCAATTTTAGGCTGGAATGCCTCTTGCAATGCAGCTTTAGCGTTAGCCATGGCGCTAGCTCTTAGTGCTTTTGCATCAAGGATTGCCTGTTTGTACAAGTCTTCCATTTGTAATAAATGATTGTAAGTTCCGATTGCTTATTGTAATGTGAAGCAATATATAGATAAATTTCTAGTAGCGACCGCAATTAAAAATCGGTGCATATTGGAATAAATATATTAATTTATCCAAAAAAGTAAACAATTATGCAAATTAATTGTTATTCAAGCAGCAGATACCGCTCTGGGAACATATAATGTCTGAAATAAGACGGCTTGCTCTTTCGTATCTGTTTACCTTAGCCAAAGACAAATCGACTGATTCTCGAAGACTTGGTGAGCTTCCTGCCGGTTTCATGTATGCTCCATAAGTAGATGGTGTGGATACGAAGTCCCAGCATATAAGATCTAGGTCGTCCTCAACTTGAACGAATCCTTCGCCAATTGGACTAACCGATCCTAAAGCTCTTGAAGAGATACCGACTGTAATGTTGTTTGCAAATAATTGTGTCAAGATATTTCCTGATGGTGTAGGTAAGATTTCTATCTCACCGTAAAGATCCTTATCTTGCCACCATAATTTTAAGATGTTGTGGCTAACATTCTTTAGATTTATAACCGAAGTTTCAGGATGATCCAATTCTCCTAGAGCTCTGTTCTCCCTAATTGGTCCGTTAACGTATTTTTCTACTTGAGCGTATAAAGTATCGTAAGGATAAATTCTATTGTTAGCGTTTGGTTTGTCGCAAGCTTGTACTTGACCACGCACTATTAAGTTGCCATTTATGTTTCTTTTTCCCTCGTTTAAATTAGTGATCGGGTGAAACAGCGCGTGTTCTATAAGTAATTGCTTAGACATTATTGTACTCTTTTTTTAGTGTATTTAACACCTGCTTTTTTTAATTCTGCCTCTTTTCCATTTGCTTCGTTATCAGGAACAAATATTGCTTTTCCAGCTGCGTCAAATTCTGTAGCTTCGTCTACTTCTTTTTTCTTGTCCTTTTTTAAAAACTTTCTTAGTTTCTCAACTATTCCCATAGTTTTCTTTTGTCTGTCTGCATCTATTTGAGAAGGAAAATCTACAACTCCTGCGAATGTTTTTTCTCCTCTTTTATCCCAATTAGACCATTTTTTATCAAGATCTACCTTATCGTCAGTTTGACTTTGTAAAGCCAAGTCGTCTTTTGCCTTGTTAATAACGTTAACTTGTCTGTGAATTATCATTGGTTCTTGGCCTTCTTTCTCTATTTCTAGTTCTAAAGTTCCGCCAACAATAGTTTTAACAACCGCTGTTTTTGCGCCTAATTCTTTAACGTCAGATTCTGGTAAAGGAACTTCTTGGCCGTATCCATAAACCGGATGTGTGTCTTCGTAGATATTTTCTGTATCCTCAGTTAACTTAACTTTTTTTTTAGAAAGAAGTTGTTTTAGAATGTTTAAAGACTCTTGTAAACCACCATTGTCACTTTTTTCTCCACCAAGTTTTCCTTTGATGTAGTCTAAAGTTTTTTCTGATTCTGGATCCATAGTTACTTTATTCTTTATGTCTCCTGAAAAGTTCCATTGGCCTGATTCTTTATTGTAAGTAGCTACAGCTTTTTGGATATCTGTTGTTTTTTCTCCTGATTGTGCAGGTTGACCAGCTAAACGGAAATATACACTAACGTTATCTTCTTCTACGTCTACTACGTACATACCTCCAATTTGAAGTTTACCGTCTTTAATATCGTCCCAAAAATCGTGTTGTAAATCTTCGCTAAGAACAGATTCTTTCATCATCTTAACGCCTTTTGGATTGCCTTTCTTATTCTCTTTCTTAGAAGCTTTTGTATTTGCTTTAACGTCGTGGAAGCCTTTAATCTTCTTCATTCCGTTATTCTTATCAACAAAATTCTCGCCTTTAACTGGGGTCATTCCTAATTTGGCGTCAGCTTTTTTGATCTTTGCTGAGTTAGAAATATGTAAATCGTCGTAAGCAGTTGGATCTTTTGCTAATTTCTTTGTAGCAGTTGCAACCGCTTTTGCGTAAGCTACATTTGTAATTTCTCCGCCCTTTAGCAATTCAGCTTCAGCACCTCTTTTTAAAGTGTAAGGATGTATATTGTCTTGAGCACTCGCTTCTTTAACGATACTCTTGTTTTTAAGTATCTTAATAGCGTCTTCGTAAGAAGTCATATTTGTAATAAAAGGTAACTGTTGGTCCCTTCTAACTTCGTACAAGAATTTCTCCTTGCTAATTTCTCCTGCTCTGTGTTTCTTGAATAAGATTGCTGTTGTCATGCTTATAAATATTATGATCTGCCTTGTCCGCGATATGCTTTTGGTCTTGGGCTGTTTTTGTTATAACTTTTTTTACCTCCAGGTTGCCCTGATTTTCTTTTACCAAACGTCAACTTTTCACTGTTTGACGACTTTAATTTTGCCATGTTACTTTAAACTTTTAACCTTTTTGTAAATTTCCGCTAGTTGCTTTTCTAGCTTATTCACAACCTTGCCAGTTCTTGGACTATAATCCTCTTCCAATTCCATTCTCATGTTGGTTGAGTATTCCATTAACCTGTTTATTTCGTGTAACTTTTTGTTTATTGATTTCAAAGCCTCGTGTAAAGAATCCTTGTTGGATCTTGTTGCCGCTTCTCTTTTAAATTTATTGTACGTTAAAGCCTCATTTACCGGTGCAGCATTAGTATCGGTTTGTTTTTTGATATATCTTTTGGATACATCGTCAAAGGTCCAATCGTTTTCGCTAAAGTTCTCGTAGTGTTGTGCTTGTTGATATTCCATTGGAGACAAAGAGTCTTTCGAAGTATCCACTGGTTGTAGAGTGCCCTCTTCCATGTCTTCAAACATCTGCTTGTATTGGAATCCGCCTTTTGAAGGTCTATTAGGAATTGAAGGCGCAGGTTTCCAACCCCATTTTTTTGCTACGTAGTTATTAGCTTTGCCTGCAACTAGTTTTGGCTCTACGTCTTTTACCTCGTTTTTCTTTTTGAAAGCTTTCTTAGTAGCGTATTGCATTCCGTCTCCAGCTTTGAAAGTGGCAGCGGTATCTGCAGGAGCATTTCCTCCGGTAACGCTATCTTCCGATCTTAATTTCTGAGTTGCAAATTGATTGTTGAAGTTCTTCATTATTTAGAAGCTTTTTTAAGTTCTTCTATTAAATCGTAGTATTGTAATAATCCAGTGATTGTCTCGTCTTTAACTGCGATGCCTTCTTTTAATGGCTTAACGAACTTTAAAACCTCCTGTACTTTAATCTTTGTGACCTTGTCTTCCAAATTCTCGGAGATTTCTGTTAATTCTTTTTTGATTTCTTTTAACTTGCTATTTAAGAAAGTTCTTAAATTTGAGCTATCGGAAATGCTAGAAATGTATTCTTTTAGGATGTTCTTTTGTTTGTCAGAAAGCGTTTCGTACTTATCGTTGAATTTCTCCACCAAAATTTTGTAGGTAAGAATCCTGATCTCTTTGTCTTCTTTCATTAGCTCTTCCATAATAGATTGAGGAGCTTGAAGATCTGTAATTGACTCTTTTGTGATGTGTTCTAACAGGTTAATCTTGTTTAAAACGATCTGTTTTGTATCTGATAATGGACTATGCTGAGATTCAAATATAGTGTATATTGATGCGTAGGGCTTGTAATTTTCTATTTTTGCTTTGAAGAAATCGTCTAATTTATAGTTTTTCTTTATCTCTTTTATTAAGTGGTATTTAAGTTTGCTTAGTTTTGCGTGGTCTAGTTTCTTATATTGTTCTAAAATGGTTGAAATAAGAATCTCAGCTTTAGTCTCAGAAAGTTTAGGGCTCGTAACAAAAGTGCTGTACAAGCTATACTCTTTTCCCAAATCAGTATTGGTAAAGTGCTTCTTTAATATCTTAACCGCTAACGAGTCCTGATTGTTTAAAAGGTCAGAAGTCGTTTGTCTTACTAAAAGTTCAAATAAAATACCGGTGTTACGATATTTCGAATGTTTTATTGCCATAGCTATGTTTGATCGGCTTGCTAATAAATATCTAAATATTTTAATCTAGGCCTTCGATTATATTATCCTCACTTAAAAGATCGGATTGTTCAAAAAGGTTTGTCTTTCTCGAGTTTTCTTTGCCGAACATTTTTTCTAAAGCCGACTTGTTTTGAAGGTATACAGCTTTGGTTCCTTCCATGTTCATTGTGCCTCCTTTAAAGCTGACTTTGTAGTCGTCTTCCTTAGTTTCAGCGTTGGATTTCATATCGTAAACTCCGTTTCTTCCAAATGGAGCTTCGTCAGTTCCATAGGTAGATTTGTACTTCTGAGGCCTTCCTGGAATCTTTATAGGTTCGTTAGGATTTTTCTCATCGTAGCCTGCTGGAACGTCTATAGGACCGTCACCCTTGCCTCCGTAAAGACTTGCGATCTGATGCGGAGTACCAAATGCTTGGCCTGTTTCTGCTGGATCGTTTCCTTCCTCGGCTATTTGTTTGTATCTAAACTTGCGCTTTTGATCTTCAACAATAAGGTCGTCTAACTCATCAAATTCGTCCTCAGAGATGTGGAATACGTTCTTCCAGATGTAATCTCTTGGTAAAGAAGAGTTTTCCATTGCTTGATTTGCAAGGTCAACTTTCTCTTTAAACATTGCGATTCTCTCTTGATCGTATATGATTGAAGGGTTAGTTAAAGAGATATCAAAGTTAGTAATTGAGTCGTTTGTGTATCCGTGTGCGTACAAGTGAACCAACGCAACTTTCTTCAATTCAGAGGTTATGATTCTTTGGATTCTCTCGATAGTTCTAGCAAAACGAATGTCTTCAGCGGCTAGAGTTGCCTTACCAGTTAAGTCCTTTTCGTAGCCCATGAACGCTTTAGGAATCTTTAGAGCAGCAAATAGTTTCTCTCTAAAGTATTGAACGTCTTCAATCGCATTGTACTCAAGACCTTTTGCTGTGTCAATTCTAGTTGACTGGTCGTTGCCTCTAACAGGAATAAAAAAGTCTTCCAATAAGTTCTGTTGGTTGAACTTCATGTTGTATTGACCGGTTTGTGCATCGATCAATGGAGTCTTCTTCATCTTACCGATCATACGTTGGATATAGTTATCCACTTCGTTTGGTGGGATGGCTCCCACGTTAACGTAGAACGTTCTTCTTTCTGGGGCACGCGTAATTCTATGAATCAACATCGCATCTTCGATCAAAGTATATTGCTTGAATAGTTTTCTTGCCGGTTCCAAATAAGATCTTCCGTATGGTAAATAGTTAACGTCTCCAATAAATCTAAAGTGAGCCATTTCGTATAAATCGAACCAAATTCCTGGATCTTGATTGTTAAACGCTGATGTAAATCCTGTCGTGGAACCTAACGCCGCGTTTGGATCAAATTTGAATCTAACCTCGTTTGGATTTTTTGGATTGTAACCTTCCTGTCTAACGATATTGTAAGCAGAGAATGGAATTACGTTGTAAACTCCGAACTTTTCTGCGATCTCTAATTTTAAATAGAAATCTCCGTACTTACACATGTTTCTAATCCAAGACCACAGATTAAATTCTATGTTCATTACAGAATAGAACAAGTTTTCAAGTAAATTTTGTATATTTTCGTCAGCAGAAGTAATGTGGAGTACTTGACCTTGGTCGTTCTTTAAAGTACACTCGTCCGCAATAATGTCTAACGCAGAAGCAATGATGGCATCGGTATCCATGGCATCGTAATCAGCGTAGATTTGTACACGAGCTGATTGGTAGTTTTGTGCTAGGTTAAGATTCGCTCCGTACGCAGTAGATGTCGTATAGACTTTGTGGAATCTATCGATTAAAGAGTTGGTTTGAATCACACCCGATGTTTGGATGTGTTCTGTATCTATGACGTCTAAATTCTTTCCGCCCGAATCTCTAATAATGATATCGGTAGAGAATAGCCTTCTAAGGGCCGAAAATAGGTTGTCTTGTTTGTTTTCTGCCATATTGTGTTATTATAAAAGCCAAGTTAAATCTTCATTTGTTTTTCCCATTGGCGTCGCAATCTCTTGCTGCCATGGATTGTTACCATAATTGGTATAGGACTGGTACATTGGACTATCGTCTCCAACTTTTGTGTAAGAGTTTAAAGAGGCTTCGGTCAAACTCTGAGCGGTCCTTTTGAACCTCAGAGATGTCTCTCTCAAATACATTCCTATTGCAAAAGCCATTACCAAGTCATCGTTGTAGCCTGACATGGCCTGTTGCTTACCATTCTTCCATATAAATACGCGAAGCTCCTCTAATAATCTAATCGATCTTATAGTTACCGTTTTGTTTTCTATAAAATCTCGCATCTTTTCTAGTACTGAAGGCCTTACCTTAGTACTCATTGTGAATCCTGGCACTAGGGTAGAGTTTCCATAGTGTACGTTTAGATAATTATCAAAGTCTCCAGAATTGTCCGATCTGTGACTAAAATGAATATTGCTGTAACCACTCTCAACCACTCCCTGAACTACGTCCCAACCTATATTTGCGTTTTCAATAACCAATAAGGCTTGATTGTATCTAGTTGCTATCGCTATCAATTCGTTGGCGTACACTCTGGTATCTGTCTGAGCTTTAAATTCAGCTACTTGCGTTAGTGTCTCTGTATCTATAACATGATAAGCAGAGTAGTCCAAACTGTCTCCTCTCGCTACGTCGGCAACTACCATATAGTAACTCATTGGTTTTGGATATTCCCAAATCCAAAGTGCTTTTTCCTGACCTTCTCTATTGATAGGTTCGGATATCATATTTGCCTCGTACCAAGTTAAAATTTCCGGAGGAATTACGGTATTACCTGAAGTTGCAAAGTCACAATCGCACTCTTGAGCAGCCATTCTAATTCCCAAATCCATGTCTTGTTTATCTCTCCAGTCTTGCGCTCTTTCAGGGTGAACACTCCAAGGTAACGAAATAGGTAAAAAACTATTCTTTTGTAATTGTGCGTCCGTGTAAGATTTGTGGAACCAGTTACCAACACCGTTAGGAGTAGATAAAGCTATACATCCACCACCGGTAGCCAAGGTCATCTTAGCCGCAGTGTAAATTGTTTCAATGTTATCGATAAACGCGGCCTCATCAATCACTAGTAAAGATACGGCTTCAGAACGACCTGCGTCACCTGCCGCCGATACTGCTTTGATTTGAGAACCGTTTGTTAGTCTTAAACTTAATGCGTTATTAGAAGTTGCTGCTGCTCCAATCTTCATCCAGTTAGGAAGATTATCGTAAGCAAACCTAACTTTTGTAACTATGTTCTTTGCTGTATCTTGCTTTGTCGCAATTACAAGAACGTTCTTATCTTTTGAAAATATCATTAACCACAAGGAGTAAGCGGATACTAGAGTAGAGATACCTAACTGTCTTGACTTATTGATTATGGATTCCGGGTACTTTTGAAATAATGTTAAAACTTTTTCTTGAAACGGATAAAGATCGAATAGAAGTCTTCCCCTTTGTGGGTGTTGAATCATGTAGTACTTCTTCATGAAATACACAGGATCTTTAGAACAAGTTATAAACTCGTGCTTGATCCTCTCTTTTATATCGATTTGATTATCTGACATTATTTATGCGTTACTACGAGACCTATGATAAGGGCACCCATAACAAACTTTTCAATTTTATTCCTCTTCATTTTTAAATCGGACTTCTTTAAATCGCCCTTTAAACCTTCAACAATAATTTTGTAATTGTCTTGTTGTTGAACTTGCTTTTGAATGATTGATTCGTAGTTGCCTTCTTTAGTTCTTAATGTAACGATAATTTTGTCTTTACCGGTTACTGTAGATTCTAGGTTTGTAATTAAACTGTCTTGATTTAAAACGATATTTTTTGTTCTGTCGAAATCAATTAAGTCAACAACAACAGCTTTTGATACTGGAATTGGTAAATGAGTTGTGTCTTTAGTTTGTACTTGATATTGATCTTTGTATCTGTCTACGAAGAAACTATCCACTTGATGAGGATGGTATGCTGCAGCGGCTTTTAACTTAGAATTGTCTTCTTTTAAGTTTTTTAAGTTGTCTTTTAAAATGTTTGCTTTTACTGTTAACGCTTGATTCTTGTACTCTTCATCAGTGATAGTGGTTTCTAAGCTATCGTTTTGTTGGTGAAGACCTTTTATTTCCACACCTAAAGAATCTATTTTTTGTTCGTAAGCTACTGTTTGAAATCTTTCGCCTTCAAATTGCTTGAAAATAAGCCAAACTCCTATAATACAGACTAAGGCTATAATTGCTCTTGTTGCTAATTTTACCATGATTTTTGTTTTTCTAATAAATATGTCACTAAGCTTCTTCTTCCTCAGGCTTGGGAACGTACTTCTTAGTTGATGACACGAATTGAGATGCGTTTAATTTTAACCCGTTTATATAGTATTCCTGTCTCCCGTCTGGATAAATCATTGCGGGGCCAGTTAAATTGTGAGGTCTTGGGTTTCTTCCGGGTTCTTGAATAAGATGGATCGTAATGCCATCCGGTGTTTTCATAACTCTGTGAATAGTCTTTTTCATATAACCAATTTAATAAAATTTCTTGATACTTTTTAACTAAAGTCTATGGTGATAGTGCAATACTAAAGCATTCTAAAGGCCAACCTCTTATTTTTTGGATTGTATATTGACAATGAAGATTCAAATTCAAATTCAGAAGAAGAGAAGCTCTTTAAATTAAATCTAGCAGTATTCTGTTTAACGTTCATTGTTAAATATAATTGTTTAACTTCTGATTTGCTCATTATATCGGTTAAGGCTTTTTTATAAACTTTACTAGAGTTTAGGGAAGCAGCTACGTAATTAACCAATGGAGAAGTAATTACTCCATAATAAGCTTTAGGAGATATGTCTCTCCATCTTATAGGAAAACCAGGAGCTTTTTTAATAGCGGCAAAGAAAGGCACAAATTTCTTTTTTATGATGGCATCTTTTTGTTCGTCAGTAGTTGCTGTTTTTAAAATCTTATTAACATAATCGTTTATAGATTGTGCATCTATATTTTGAACTGGGACTTTTATAATTTGAGAGAGTTTATCCATTCCGTCTAATTTTAATGCTTTTGCAATACTTAGAGGACCTTGAACTCCATCTTCACGTATAATAGTCGTAAGTAATTTGTATAACGATTTTTGTCCTGGTGTGGTAAGTTGTTCAGGCTTAATATTTTTTACTGTGTCTGTTATAGTTGCTGCTCCGCCTTTGTTGTATTTTGCCGATACGTTAAATCCGTCTAATTGAAAATCTGCTAAAGGATTGGCTTCAGCAGCGGGAAATACAATTCCAGATCCAGCGTTGACTACACTTTTTAATAAAGCAATTGCTCCTAAACATTCACCAAAATCTGATCCAACCATTCCAACGTCTTGTGGACTAACTTTAGTAAGTGCCTTTCTAGTTCTTTCGCTTAATGGTATTTCTTGATCGAATTTAGTAATTTCAGCAGTGTCTGCAAATTTACCTTTAGCTGCGCCTTTTAATACGTCATCAACTAAACTATCTAATAGTTCTTTAAGCGATTTATCATTAGTAACATTAGGTACATTTTTTTTAATCGTGTTAGCTAATGAGGTCGCATTTTTAAATTTACCGCTAGTAAGCCCCAATTTAACTGGAGTTAGTGCTTTTGTTTTTGTAGAAGCTCCTTCTTTTACTGTACTTACTATAAAAACTGTTTCTCCTTTTTTATAGCCTTGTACAGGTTTAGTTAGTTGTACTTTATAAGTAGGATAAGTGCCTGATTTGGATTCTCCTTGGTTTTTTTGAAATTCTTGTACTTTAAAAGCGTCTTTAGGCAATAATTTACCTAGCGCTTTTTCAATTAAAGCTTGAACATTCTTTGAAGTTTCAAAATTAGTTCTTAACACTTGTCCTCTACTGCCTTTATTCTCTATTGATACTTTATATTTAGCATCTGAAAGTGCTTTTTGAATTGCCTTCAACAAATCAGGAGTCACCGCTTCTTTAAGCAAAGCTCTTAGTATGATTGATTCTTTTATTGGCTCGTTTTCCTCTTCTGCGGGTTCAGTTTCTGCTGGCGCTTCTGTTGATCCTCCACCTGTTTGATCTCCGCCTCCGTTATTATTTCCGCCGCTTAAACTGCCATCGTCTTCGCCTTCGGGTCTAGTTCCTTGTTCAGCTCCATCAGGTCCTTTTGTTTTTAAAGGACTTCCTTGTTGTAATAATCTACTGATGCCTTTCATCGCTCTTTCTTTCTCACCAATACTAGATAGGTAATGTCTTTTACCGGCGATAACTGCTTCGTAAGTGTTATCTCCCATGTAAGTCAAATAGAAAAATTGACTATTGTGTAAAACTACTTTAAATGTAGTTGGTTTTGGAGCTTGTATGAATATAGCCGTAACATATTCTCTAAAAGCAGGAGTCATTAACTCTTCTAATAAAATGTTTAGAGAGTGATACTTCTTAAGAATAAATCCCATTGGATCTTTATCGAACGAAGAGTCAGGTTTGTCCGCTTTTGCATTCGCGTCAGTTACTTCAGAATCCGTAGTTTCTGTATCTTCTGTTTCTTTTGTATCTTCGTCAGCTTCCAAAAGAATTGCTTTTAATATGTCTAGGTCCTTATTCATTATGCTAATAAAGTATGATACTCTTTAAAGTGTTTAATTCTATCTTCTAAACCAATAGTTCCACCGTTTACTCTCTTTGTGATTGAAGTAACTGCAGCGTCTGTAGCTCCGGCGTCAGCCAATTTGTGCAAGCCATTTTTATGGAAAAACCAAGCAGCTGATGCCAAAGGATATTTTGTAGCGACCAAATCAGGGTTAGCTACGCAGTCTTCGTTTATTTCAGCAGAGAACGCTTTGTAGTTATCGTGACCTGTTAATTGAATAAATCCACGACCATGAAATTTCCAACCGTCTCCAGTTGCTTCTGCGCCGTTACCCATTCTGCCGCCGTAAACCAAATTGGCTATCTTTTCTGGTTTTCTTTCGTATAATAAGGCTTTTGCTTCGTCAGGAAAGTACTTCTTAAAAATACCTACCAAACCTTTAGCGCCGTAGTTTAAATTCTCCTGTACTAGTTTAAAACCGCCTGATTCGTGACCGCATTGTGCCAAGAAGTGAGCCAATCTTAATGGAGTATTGATTTCAAATTTCTCTTGAATTCCTGGTATTTGAGAAATAACTGAATCAGGAATGTGGCCTTTTAATTTGTCTAAGTTCATGTTATTATTTTATTTACGATGAATGCCTTTCCACATTGCGGCTGCAGCAACTTTTTTACCAATTTCTTTAGATCCGTATTCTTTTGCAGCGGTAGATGCTAATTTATCAAATCCTCCGTGTCCAACGTTTTTGCCTTTATGAGCTTTTTTTTCGATACCGCTCTTTTGCTTTTTTGTTAATCCAGCAGATGGTTTTGCTTCGTATAATGCTTCTTCGTCAGGAGTTTCGTTTCCTTCACCAGCTTCGTATTCGTAGTATCCGTCGTTTGCTTGACCAATATAGTTATCCGCGTTTGTAATGTGATCTTGAACCCAAGCAGGAATATCTATCTCTTCGTCACCCAATTTATTCATCAATTCGCTTGCATTGCTGATAATGCTTTTTAAACTGGCTTTTGCCATAAACACTTCGTGATCTGGTGCTTGAGGATTTGGTTGTTGTTCACCCTCTTCTTGCATATATCCACACTCAGAGCACATTCTGTCTTCATACATCATCGCAGCTCCGCATTGTTCGCACACCATATTGCTATTCATCGCTTGTACTTCTCCATTATCTGGTGAAGGCATTGTTTGTAGTGGTCTTACTTCCATACCAAAACGAATGTTATTTTCATCGTCTTGTGGATTGTATTCTTCTAAATTCTTCTCAATTGCTTGGCCTCTTTTCTTTTCGTAAGAAGAGATTTCTTTATCGTGATTTAAGTCCGCTTTGTTTGGATGTTGTAAACCAGCTTTTTTGTAAGAGATTTCTCCGATAGCTTCTTTAAGTAAGTCTTTAAGTTTCATTATTTGGTATTTTATTGCGATATTTTAACTTTCATTTCAACTTCGTAACCATTTTTTGTTTGAAATGTTTTTGAATCTAGTATTTCTATGCCTGCGCTTAGTTCCGTCTTTCCTAATTTTTGCATTAAATCTTTTGTAGCATTTAATCTTGCCATTGTTCTAGCAGTGTGCTCTTGAGAAGATTTTCCAAGGCCAAATCCAGTTGTTGTGTCTTGTTTTTGAACTTGTGTAGTTGGAGCTTTATTTGGCTCTTGTGCTTTGGCTTGGTTTGGAGACATTGCTAAACCGGCAGCTAATGCAGTAGTTCCTAATATTTTTTTTAGACTAAGTTCATCCATAGTATTAATATCGTCAGCAGCTTTAACGGCTTGTTTAAATGCTTTAGTTCCTTTTCTAGCCGGTTTTTCTCCCCTAGCTCTTTGCGCTCTAATATTTGCCCACAAACCTGGTTTTTCTTTGCTTTCTTCTATTTCTACTCCAAGTTCTTGTCTGTATTGATTAAAATCTTCGTAAGAAGCGCCTCGTAATTCTCTTTCTACCTCTTGTCTTGATGCTTTTGAATTATTTGGAAATATAACGCTAGAAACTTTCTCTGGATTTTCATCGTACAAATCCATGATGGGTTTTATAGTTCCTACGCCCATTTCTAATAGTATGTCTTTTAGTTTTATCATATTACCATGCTTTACAAGACCAATAGTTTGCTTTCCATTTTGGTCCTGGATTATCACAACCGTGTCTTGCTCTATAAGACTTTCTATGTTTGGGAAGGTGCTTTTTAATTGCAACTCCTTTTTGTCCGAAATTTACTTTAACTACGTTTCCTTTTGGATTTTTAACGTATACTGATCTCTTTTTAGGACCATCTGGACTTAAATGAGGCTGATTTAGAGTAACATTTTTGCCATGATACTTCGCTTCATCTATAATCTCTTCTAATATATCCGCTAATTTAATCATTAGTGTAAATTATCTAATTTATAGTTAGTTGTTTCGATTAAATCTACTATTTCGTCTACTTGATTTTGAATATAAGAGTCTTGAGGAAGCTTTTGTCTTGCAGCTTCTACGTATTTAACTAATGCTCTAAAATAAAAAGCAGGATCATTATCTTCTCTTAATCTAAAATTCAAATCATAGCCTCTAATGATGCCATAGCGACCCTGATAAGATTCTACAAGACCGTCTACGTGTTCTATAATTTCATTATAGTAGTTATCTAGAGCCAAGTGGCGAGCTTCAGAGCCTTCGCCTTGTTCTTGCCAATGAAATACATGAGCTTGTTGTCTAGAATTTAAAAGAGTAGATATAAATTTTGATATTGCACTCATTTAATTATTTTTTCTTTGGTAAAGCTGGAATTGCAGGAATTGTTGGCTTATTTGTGTCTGCTTTTTTTGCAGGTAAAGCTGGAATTGCAGGAATCTTTGGTTTATCAGATCCACTTTTTGCTGGTAAAGGCGGAATTCCTGGTTTTTGACCTACATTTTTAGTAGAATTATCTAATGCCATTTGGGCTTTATCTATAGCGATTCCAATTTCTGCTGCAGAAGCTTTTGATAAAATAGTGTTAATTAATTTTTCAATACCTGCGATCTCTTTTGAAGACATACCTGATTTAGAAGTTACATCTTGAGCGTATTGTCTAAATGCTTTTGCCAAACCGCTTGTGCTATTGTTTATTGAAGGAATTGGAGGTGCTACGGCTTCTTTAACTACCTTTTTTTCTTTTTTGTCTTCTATTTTTTTTGATCTTTCAACTTTTTCAAGCTTACTCATCAAATCGTCGATCTTTGTAGCCATCATAGCAATCTTATCTTTGTGTTGACTAGCGTTTTTAGGGTCTGCTTTAGCTGCATCTACGTGTTCCTTTCTTTTCTTTTCAAATTCCTCTATTGCCTTTGTAATTTTAGAAGCTACATCGTTTTTCTTTTCTTCTAAAGCCTCCATCTTTTGACCGTGTTCTTCGTAAAGACCTTCTGCAATTGATTGAGCTTGATCTTGATCTGCAAATACAGCGTGTACGTGATCTGGAACTATTTCTGAACCACCAAGACCTACTAAGGGATCGATTGGTTGAACAAGATCAGTTAATTGACAGCCTGAATAAGGCTTTTTAACCATGTATAATGTATCGATAGCACCGTCAATGCTTTCTTTCTTTGCTTTTTTAGGTAAGCCTTCGTGTTCTGTAGAAGCGAAGTCTTTTACGTCTCCTGGTTTCATTGTTTTTGCGATTTTAGCTGAAGTAGTGCCTTTTTTGGGTTCGATTTCACCTTTTTGGATTCCTCTTGCGATACCCATTGCTTGTTGTTGTTTGATTGATGTAGCAGGCATTGAAAATTTTATTAATAAATATCGGAACTTTTGATCTCTTGTAGTCTGGCTTTAATTTCTTCGTACATCTTATTCTTATCTCCACCTGACCACTTTTCAACGTCGCCTTGCTCAGAAACAAAGGTGTCTTTTTCCTCGTACCATGCATCTACTGCTTTTTCGAAGTCCAATAAGCTGGCCCTAGCGTTGGATTTTACCATTCCACGCTCGTACTCTTCCCATTTTCCGTCCAATTTTATCTTTGCTTCCATTTCAATTACGCAATCAAAGCATCTATCATGAATAGCGTACATTTTCTTATTAAGATCAGTAAGCTTCATCGCTTTTTTGCACTTCGGACAACACAAAGGCATGACCACTAGCTTTTTGAACTTGTCCATCTTGGTAATGTTCTGCTTAATACCATTGGATATAGTCCATTTGCGTCCGTCTTCTTCCCAAACGTCTCCTTCTGTATGATCTATAGATTTCTTTTCCCAACCGGCCAAAGTCTGTGTAGCAGCTCCGGTGTTACCAGTAATAATGTTTCTGGCTCTTTGTACGTCCTTCTTGCTAAATTCTTTTTTCAAAACTGATTGTTGCATTCTACTTTTGTTTTATTTCTTTTAAGATATCGGTAAGTTTTAAACTTTTGGATTCGTATATCATTTCGTGAGTTTTTCCAAATTTTCTCATTAATATACCTGCCATTGAATTGGCCTCGTTTTCTATATTAGACCCGGTGTCTCCGCTATTCATGTCAAGTTTTCCAAGTTCGTTTTGTCTGTGATGAACCAATTCGTGTGCTAGCGTTCTAAGCGTATCGGCCAAATTTCTTTTACCCATGTAAACAGTTACGTCTCGCTTTTCGTTTCGGTATCGGCCAAAACTATGCAAATGTTTTGCCCATTTGTTGTCCAAAATAAATTTAATCTTTGGAAGCTCTTCTATGTTTATTTCATTTTCGCAGAATTCAACAAAGTCTTTTATGATTGCTATTTTTTCTTTTGGCGTCATGTTATTTTCCGAATGCGGTTTGTAAACCTCTAACTATAAAGGATCCGGTGATTTTATATGGTTTGTCGTAAACTGCTTTGTCTCTTACTACTATTCCCTCTTGATCTTTAACGTCTCCAAGCGGTGAAGTCATATTGTCCAAGATAACGTCTCCTAAATGCATAGTAGCATTGTATATTACAAAAGAATCAATAGCAATCTGAGCATCTTTCATGTCAGAGACTAACTGATCTACTGGTTTTCCATCCATGATCCACATAAACACTTGTTTGCTTAGAGCATCGACAGTCTTTCCGTCTTTTAATTTCAATTTCATGCCCTTTGTGTTCTTAGCCTTGCTCAACCAATCGCTCAATGATTTGGTTTCTTTCTTTCCTTTACTTAAAACTACTGTGTAGCTCTTAGATAAAGCTGAAGAGAAGTTAGGTTTGCCTTTTAACTTGGCAGGAATTTCTCCCATTACTTCGAATCCGTACTTTTTTGCTATTGGCGTCATCTTCTCTATCAAAGACTGTAATGCTTTCTTGTCGTAAGAGATCTCTTTGGTCACTCTTTTAGTTGGACTAACTCTATCTATCTGTAAAAGATTGTGTATTGCTAAGAAGTTACTCTCGTACTCTTGTACATTTGATTTTCCTTCTACATATTCTATATTAAATAAGATGTTTGGATTCTTTAGCATACCTAACTGAGCAAGTTCTCCTTTAATAGCTGGCAATGCCTTGTTGAATATCTCTAAAACTTTACCGCCGATCTTAATCATGCCATGGCCTTCGCCAAATCTATCAGTTAGGTCTTTAGAAGTAACGCCTTTAACGTCTAGCGGCTTATTAGAGCCTCTGTCCATTGCAAATTGTACTTTACCGTCTATTTTTCCAAGTCTAATAGAAGCATTGATGCCGTCTATTTTAACTGGAACTGGCTTCTTTGTTAAACTTACTGCTGTCTTGTTAAAAACGTCGATAAGATCTTTACCAGTTTTTACAGAAGGAATATCGAAAGGGTGTGCCATGTGTCCAGCAGCTCCACCTTCGTTTAATAAATTGTAAACTAGATATTCTAATATAAGAGACTTCTCAAAACTAGAGGACTCTTTTAAACTAGATTGAGAAAACTTTTTTTTCAACATTTCTGCAATTTTAGGATCGTACCAACCAAAGATATCGGTAAATAATTTCTTGTATTGTTCTGGTGTGGATTTAGAAGATAAGGCTTGTCTAATAGTAGTGCCGCTCATCTCGCCAAATCCTGTAATTTTAAAAGAGGTGTGAGGAGCAACGATCAAATAGCCGTGTTGTATGTAGCCTTGCATTTGCATTCCAGGTTTGTAAGCTTGGAAGTAAGAATCTCCTCCGTCTTTCTTTTTTCCTATCTTAAATCTAGGATCTTCCTTCATATCTTTCTCTCCAACCATGAAAACAACCGCTGTAGTCTTTGGATCAAACTTTTCGGTAATTTCTTGAGCTTGATAGGGATTTTTAACTTGAACAAGACTAGAACCATAGCCGTATTTGCTTATGATTTCTTTCTTTTCTTTAAAATTAAGAGGACTTTTAGGAGCTGTAACTACGTCGGATGTTGCAATGAAGGTTTTACCTTTACCAAATTTAGATTCTAACCACTTAAATGATTCTGCGTGGTGTCTGCCAAATGGTTGGAAGCGTCCTGGATATATTGCAATGATTGTTTTGATCATGGTAATAAATATCTAAGCGGTCTGTTCTATCTTGGATCTACCATTGACTTTGTTGATCTCTATATGGTGATCTACCACGTCTCTCATAGAGTCAATATGGGATATGATCATAATAAACTTAAATTGTGTCTTAAGATAGTCAAATAGCATGACCATTGAGCTCAGGTTAGTCTGATCAAGCGCTCCAAAGCCTTCGTCTATTGCCACAAAGTTGGGCCTAGGAAGAGTGGATACGTTGATAAGAGAGGTTCTGATAGCCAAACTTGCAACGAACTTCTCCATTCCAGAAGTAAGTTCCAAAGGCCAAAAGTTATCTTCGTCATAAGCGATGTATGCGTTTATATTTTTATCGTCAGCGTGTAAAACTACTGCAAAATCCACCAATTGTGACAAGATGTTGTTGATTTCGTCCTCAATCTGTGGTATTGTGTTTGCGATTAGTCTGTGAGGTAAACCGTCTCTGTGTACTGCTTGCAAATAGTACTGATAGTCTTTTGATTTTGCTTCCAAGTCCTTTAATTTCTCTATTGCCTTCTCATACTTGATCTTGGAGTTCTCGGCCAATCTTTTGTTCGCGGTAATATCTGCTATTGAATCGTTTTTGGTCTGTAAGTCCTTCTCAATAGTTTTCAAATCGGCTTTAATATTGTCTATTGACTCGTTAAGTTGCTTATTGGTTTCTATTGCTTGCTCTTGTTGATTGTGTGCTGCTATCTTGGCTTCTATTGTTGATAATAAAGTCTTACTATCGTTTAACTTCTTATTTAACTTGTTATCGTCTGCGTTTAACCTATTCTTTTGTGCCTCTAATTCTTGTAAATCTTTGTTGTATTGATCTTTGGCCGCTTTAATTTCTACAGCTTTAGAGTTCGTTTTGATTTGGGCTTCTAAAGTTTCTACTTGAGTTTCCAAATCTTTCACGGCTAGCTCTTCTGCTTCTATGGAGTTCTTTGTTTCAATGGCGTCCTTTACAAACACGTTGTCCATACAGAAACTACAATTAGGATCATACTTAAGCTCGGCCAACTTGACCATTTTCTTTCTACTATTTTGTAAATTGGTATTGGCTTGACGTAATTCTAATTTTTTGTCGCCTAATTGTTTAGTATCTATTTCAAAATCTTTTAACTTTTGACTATAATCCTCTAAGTTAACATCTTTAATTAGTTTATTACTTACTGTTTGAGTATTCAGTTCTATTATATCTTTTTCAACTTGATTGATTATTCTATTATTTGTCTCTATGTATTTTATTATCTTTGCAATACCCGCTTCGATTGTAGACTTCTGATCTTCCAATCCATCTATATCAACTATATCTTTATCTATTGGAATTAATTGCTTTGTATAATTTAGTATTGATTCATTTAATTCATCTCTCTTTTCTTCTGTTTTTCTCTTCTCTTCTTTTGCTTCGTCTAAAGCTATCTCAAAAGTTTCTTCGTCGAACTCGGCCTTCTTAAACAATTGATGGTAGTCTTCCTTTTGATATTCTTTTAATAAGACACTTACCTCTCTCATCTCGTTATTAGCCAAAATGTACAAATCTTCGAACACGTTGATGTCCAAAAATTGTGAAAGCAAATCTTTTCTTTCCTTTTGGTTCATATCAATGAATCCAGTGTTGTTATTCTGAGTAGATAACGTTGTGAGTATGAAGTCTTCGTAGTTGCCAAGTAAATTCTGAATGCTTTTGTTCGTATCGTTGCGCTCTTTACCGTTCAAGGAAACTTTATTGCCTTCTTCGTCTTTATAGTAGAAGTCAACGTTTACCTTTACATTACCAAGTTTTTGTTTGCTTCCCTTTCTTGATATAGTATACTCCAACCCGTTTAATTCGAAGACCAATTTGCACGAAAAAGAGTCAGAATTGTTGTTCATGACTTGTGCGGACTTTGTTGTCTTCGAACATTTGTCAAAGATACAATAGGTAATAGAGTCAAGCAGTGTAGACTTTCCGCTAGCGTTAGGAGCAAACAGCCCATAAGTTCCCGACATGTTAGTAAAGTCCACAAAATTGCCTTTACCATAGCTAAACATATTTTCAAATTCGAATGTCTTTGGAAGCCACATAGAGTTTCTTGGTACTTCCAACTTAGGTAAAGCGTTGTTAATATTGCGGTTGATTTCGCAAACGTCTTTAATAGTTTGGTCGTCTAAATCGAGCTTGTCCTTAAGAAATTGCGCTAATATTGTATTTTGATATTCT